>Ga0209605_1000032_pt1 | contig 209217 bp, 176 predicted proteins | sample AD_UKC035_MetaG_FD_184408 | JGI IMG/M metagenome (GOLD analysis project Ga0209605, IMG submission 184408) | Active sludge microbial communities of municipal wastewater-treating anaerobic digesters from USA - AD_UKC035_MetaG (SPAdes) (version 2) | ecosystem: Engineered > Bioreactor > Anaerobic...
GAACAAAACACTAAATATTTCAATGTTAAGCCCTGGTGCTTACATTATTAACATACAAACCACAAAACAAAACCTTTATGGCGAGTTCATAAAACTGTTGTAAAAATTTATTTTACTTTTACTTAAACAAAAATTAAATATCATGAAACATCTGCTTACCATCCTCCTTACAACGCTTACTATAACCACTGCTCTTGCCCAAAACTACCGCTGGGCGCATGGTTTTGGCACATCCAATGGCGACAGCCAGGGCACCAGCATAGCTACCGATGCCAATGGTAATGTATATGTTGCAGGCACACATGCCGATACTATTGACTTTGACCCCGGGCTTGATACAGTTAACATTGCCCCGGGTGGTTTTATAGCCAAGTACGATAGCACCGGTTTATTCCAATGGGCTATTAGAACAGCCTACAACAGCTATGGCACACTTAGCATTGCCGTAAATGCCACCGGGGTATATGCTACCGGTTGCTTTAACGGCACGTTTGATTTTGACCCATCGCCTGCTGTAGTAAACCTTACAGCAAACTGGGCTGATATTTTTTTAGCTAAATACGATTTAAATGGAAATTATTTATGGGCTAAAAATATGGGAGGGGCTAATGTGAATGCTTCAAAAAGTATTGCTTTGGACAACTATGGTAATTGCTATATAACAGGTTTTTTTAGAGATTCCACAGACTTTAATCCAGACCTTGGGATAAACAGCTTAATATCTAATGGCAATGCCGATGCTTTTTTTGCAAAATATGACAGTAATGGAACTTATGTTTGGGCACATTCTGTTGGCGATACATCATATGCATCGGGCACGACTATAGCTTTAAATAAAACAGAAAACGTTTTTTATGTTGGCGGTTATTTTAATGGCTCTCCTGATTTTGACCCAGGCATTGGTTCAACAATCGTAACCTCGTCTAATGTTGATGATTTTCTTGCAAAGTACGATACAAGCGGAAATTTTATTTGGGCGGGAGCAATATCAAGTTCTTTCACTGGTGGTAACTTAATTAGCGAGATTCAGGTTTATACCAACCCTAATTTCAGTACTGAATACTTAATTGTTACAGGAAGTTTTAGGAATATTACTGATTTTGATTTAACTACTGGTATAAATAATTTTTCTTCAGCAGGAACAAGCCAAGATTTATATGTTGCGATGTATGATCAATCAGGTAATTTTATTTCTCTGAGAACTCTAACAGCTGGTACTTCAAGTGGACCACGTGGCATAAGCTTTCAAATTGATAGCGTTGGTTCAATATACTTAACTGGTACATATTATGGAACTACTGATTTTGACCCTGCCTCTAACCTCGTAAATTTATCGTCAAATGGTAACTCAGATATATTTTTTGCTAAGTATGATAGTTCAGGGGCTTATTTGTGGGTAAAAGGAATAGGAGGTACCTATATGGATCAACCTTCTAAAATTGCTCTTGACAAAGCCAGCAATCAATATTTAACTGGATTTTTTACTGGCAGTATGGATGCCAATCCCGATATGGGTTCCGCCCTACTTTCTCCATCACAGAGTGAAAATGTTTTAATTGGAAAATATATTGAATTACCCACAAGTATTTTAAATGCCCACTCACTCAATAATGAAAGCATTATTCCATATCCAAATCCTTCCAAGGATTTTATTTTTTTCAGGGAATCATTTAATCAAGAAAAATTAACAGTTAAAATATTAAACACATTAGGGCAGCCTGTAATTGAAACCGTGACATCCTCCAATAAAATTAATATTAACTCCCTTGCAGGAGGAGTCTATCTACTGCAAATAATGTTAAATAATAAAAGCTACTACGGAAAATTTATTAAACAGTAAATCTATCTAACATAAAACTTCGTCAACATGAAAAAAAAGTTCTCAGTTAAATTTATTCTTGTATTATGGTTATTCTTCTTTTTAGGATTTAAGAACCCAGCATTTTCGCAAACACCAAATTGTTGGTGCAGCGGTAGTGCCAACATCTGTGTTACTACTGCTCAAGAATTATATGATGCATTATACCAGCCTGTACCTCAAAGTGGTCAAATCATTGAAATCTGCGGTACCATCAACCTCGGAGATCCAGGCATAGATGCAGCATCGTTCCCATGGGTAGTTCCCGCAGAAGTAACCCTCCGCGGCAACTACAATTTTGTAGAAGGCACCCGCATACTATTCCCCTACCGTTACCGTGGTGGCATAACCTGCTCCACACAACAAAGAGTTGTTAATGGCGAGGTTATACAACAACACCTGCCTGCCAATGAAGATGAAGCAATTGATTTAATAATGAGCGGCACCGGACCCGAGCTTGCCTTTGTATTTACCATGCAAGAGGGCTGCCGGTTTGAGAATATATGCCTGCAAGGACCCAAAGCTGATTTTAAAGAGCAGTTCATGGCTGCAAACTTAAACCCACTTACCGATCCACTTAGCACCTGCACAATTGACCTTAACAGATATGCAGAAAAAGAAGGCTTAATGGCAGGTTTGCTAATGAGAGGCGATAATTGTAATGTAACCAATAGCGAGGTGTATGGCTTTACGTTTTTTAATATTTTGGTAAGACCGGAAAAAAATGCAGCAGGTGATTTTTTGGGGCATCCCACGGGCAGGGGCAGGGTTAATATTACCAATAGCCTAATTGGTAACAATAAAATTGAGGAAGCAAAAATCCAAACGCATCTTATTGAGAAGCTTGTTTTCTAAAACAATTCATTACTTTTACTTAACCAAAATTAAATATCATGAAACACCTGCTTACCACCCTGCTTACAACGCTTACTATAACCACTGCTCTTGCCCAAAACTACCGCTGGGCGCATGGCTTTGGCGGACCCAACTCTAATACCGAAGGCACCAGCATTGCTACCGATGCACAAGCAAATGTATATGTTATAGGCAGCTTTGGCGATAATATTGATTTTGACCCCGGACCAGGCGTTGCCATACTAAACATGCAATCGTTTAGCCCCGGTATTTTTGTAGCTAAGTATGATAGTGCCGGTATTTACCAGTGGGCATTTAGCCTTAACGGGTACAATGGGTATGCATCTCACCTGGCAGTAAATGCAACAGGTTTATACATTACCGGCTGTTTTAACGGCACTACCGATTTTGATCCATCACCGGCAGTGGCAAACCTTACTGCATCCTCTGCCGATATTTTTTTGGCTAAATACGATTTTAGCGGCAGTTATCAATGGGCAATAAACATAGGTGCCGATAATGTATGTATAGCTGAAGATATAGCCATTGACGATAATGGTAACTCTTACATAACAGGTTTTATAAGAGATACTGTTGACTTTGACCCTGGTGCAGGTATTGCTATGCCTATACCCAACACGTTGGAAGATATATATTTTGCTAAGTATGATTCCAACGGAAATTACGTTTGGGCAAAAACGTTGGGTAACCCGGCTACATTCTTTATGGTTGAATGTATGACTGTTGACCCAACAGGGTTAATTATTTCAGGAAAATTTTCTGACACGTTAGATGTTGATCCCAGCGCTGGTGTTTACAATTTAGATGCTACAACCGGAAAAGAAGTTTATATCTCAAAATATGACCTTAATGGTAATTTTATTTGGGCGGGGAATATTGGAGGCAGTAGCGGTGAGACTATTTATTCAATTGCATCCGACCTATCAGGTAACGGTAATTTTTATATAACAGGTGGTGGTAGCGATACAGTTGATTTTGATTTAACTACTGGAAACTACAATGTAAACTGTGGTACAGGTAGGTTTTGTTTTGCTAAATACAACCTTTTAGGTAATTTACTATTTGTAAAGATTGCAGGCTCTGGTGGCGGAAATGGCAGGAGTATGGTTGTTGATACTAATGAGAACATATACATTATTGGATTGTTTGCTGGAATCGTAGATTTTGATCCAGGTATTGATACTGCTAACTTAGTTGTAACCGGTAGTGGTTTTTCAGCAGATATATTCTTTGCCAAGTATGATAATAATGGCAATTATGTATGGGCTAAAAGCATGGGTGGTATATATTCCGATTGGGGCAAAGCAATTGCAATTGATGGTATAGGCAATCAATACGTAACTGGTTTTTTTACTAACTCAATGGATGCCGATCCTGATGGTGGTATAGTAACCCTTTCGCCAGCCATTGCCGAAAATATTTTTATTGCTAAGTATTATGAATCGCCTAATGCAGTAATAAACCATACTTTAACTTCTGCCGATATTTCCATTTATCCAAATCCATCAGATAATTACATTGTTGTAAACTTTCATTCTTCAGTCAAAAACACCCAATTTTCTGTAATTGACGTTAATGGCAGAGAAATCATAACCGGCAAACTCAACTCAAGTTTAAAAATAAATGTTGCGCGCCTGCCACCAGGAGTTTACCTTTTAAAAGCCAAATCACAAGCCTCTATTACATGTAAAAAATTTATTAAAAAATAAAAATTATTATTTAATTACTTAAATCAAATTAAAATGAAAAGCAAAATCAAACTTTACCTCTGCCTCATGTTATGCCTGTACTCGGGCGTTAAACTAAATGCTCAGCTTGTACAATGTAGTTGTGGTGTTTGGGCAGACAAGTGTGCCTATACAGCGGATCAATTATGGGATTATTTAGATCCGCAAAATTTAAATAATAACTACATTGGTCCAGGGCAAGCAGGAAGCCCTAAAGTAATCGGCATCTGTGGCACCATCAACCTTGGTGAATTAGATGCCTATATTGATAAATTTCCACTTGAAATACCTGAGTATGTCCACCTCGTTGGCAACTATAATTTTATAGAAGGTTCGCGCATTGTATTTCCGTGGCGGTTTAAAAACAGCCGCAGGTGCGGCAGTCAAAATATTTCTGCTGATGAAGCGGAGCGTGTTAAAGCTACTGATGAAACAGACGACCCTTCTCTATGGCCCGACCTGTTAATGATGGGACCCAGCCTGGAAGCTTTTGCCTTTGCCATGCAGCGGGGCAGCCAGTTTAATAATATTTGCCTGCAAGGACCTAAAAATGATATAAAGGAAGAATTTATGTATTTGTGGTTTGATAACGTGTGCCCGCCCTACAACAGATTTGAACCGTTTGAAGGCCTCGGTGGTGGCATACTAATGCGCGGTGACGATTGCCAGTTAAACAACAGCGAGGTATATGGTTTTGGGACTTACAATATACATGTAAGACCTGAAAATACAAGCACTATAAGCAATGTTGGCATTGGTACTGCGCAAATAAATAATTGCCTAATACATAACAGCAAAATGTATGGATGGGGCTATGGCATTTTTGGTTCAGGTGGTGGCGGAAACAGTTGTACTCAAAACTGGCAGTGTGTACCTAATGTTAGAGTTGACCAAACAAACGATAACCAACCTGACCAAAACATGATGATTAACAACACCATATTTTACGAAAACGCAAAAGATTTTGATGCTGCTGGCAACAGATATAATTGCGCTTTTAATAATTGTACTATGGGATTGCGCTCAGGTTTCAGAATTATAAACCAGCATAGAGGCACAAAACTTTGTAATTGGTACCCCGGCAACTGTATTAACAATAGCCCTGTATTACAATTTGCTGGTGGTAATTCATTTACAATGTTCAATAATTTTTTTATGAAAGGCGGTAACGAGTTCAGGCTAAATTACCCCAATACATTTGGACCCGGTGCTTGTACATTTACCAATCCCATTTCTCCTGATTTAACATTAAACGGAAATTTCTTTTTGGGTTACAACACCAATCATTTAGGCAGGGTTTTTATATCTGAATGCGATCATTACGATTGGGACTTTAATCATTTTCAAACCAATCCTTCGCCAGGTAATACTGGTCCGCTAAATACACTTGATGTTATGGGAGTGCCCGGTAGTTTAACTTTTTTAGACAGGAACAATTACCGACTATTTAACGATAACACTATCCTTGGCATACCTCATGTTAACATTGGAGCTATGTTACCACCGGGCACGGTTACTATTAACCCAACAACACATTACAGTATTTATGTAGGAGATATTATTCAATTTCATACAGAGTTAAATTGCATAAATGCCCAAGGTGTAAACTCCTCTGATCCTGCTGCACAAATGTGGTACATGTGGCGGTTTCATGGTTTAAAAGATGATTTGGCTGATGAAGTAAGAACAGGACATTTAACTGAGGATTCTCCTTTGGAATATCAATTTAATCAGATAGGAATAACAAACATAAACCTTATTGGAGTTGACAGAGCAACCAATACCATGAGCTATATTGCCACGCATCCCGTAACCGTAAAACCTACAGACGATGCTCTGCACCTTGTATTTAATATTAAAGATACCTATGAAGGACCATGGCAAAGAGATGAGGCAGGATGTTTTATTGATAAAAGAGAAATTATACTACCACCTGGTAGTGATTTACCTGCACCCATAAATGGTACTAGTTCATGCCCGGGTAACATTTGTGAAGGTGATGCAATTGTTTCTACTATAACGGGCTTTAAAAAGTACGTAAAAATAAATGGTATGGTAATTTGGAGTCAGGATATAGGAGAAGATGCAGGAGGATGGCAACGTATTGAATATCCGCATCCTGGGGATATTCCGTTAGAAGATTGTTTGTGCACAGATAATGGTAGTGCACCGGAACTTGATTCTTTTTACGGCACCCCAAATTATTGCAATACAAACAACATAACCCGAGACAATATTGAAATAGGATTAAGAGCGGAATCAAATGTTAACGGGACACTTGTAAGAGGCATAGCCATATATTTAGATGATGCTTATGTCAATTCAGGCTCTACCCGTTTTCACGAAATAAAAGGGATGTATAATGAGAATGTTTTGGCAAATGGAGATTTTGAAGACATTAACCTGTCAAATGGTTATCCTACCGGATGGAATCCGCCATTTTATGTTCAAACGAATGAGGTAATATCACAATGCATACCTACCTGGGAACAATATAATACCAATAGTCCTAAGTTATTATCCGAAGAGGTACGTAGTGGTATATATTCTCTTTGGTTCCGTCTAAGAACACCTGCAGATTATGAAAATAGATTAATCCCTAATGATGTAATTTATCCTATGCTTATAGATGCAGTTGGTGAGATATTACCCTATTTCAGCATCAGTCAAGATTTTAGTTTTGAGCAATTACCCCCGCCCCGCAAACCCAAACCTGCCCCAATCCCTGCCATAGATTTTACCATTAAACCCAACCCATCTGCCTTTGGCACCACGCTTACAGGTTCCATCCAAAATTTGCCTGCCAATCAATCTTACCAGGTAAGCATTTACACCCCTGAGGGTATGCTTGCATACTTAGGCAATGGTTATACATCAGAATTTACCATTAGCAAAACATTGCCTGCCGGAGTTTATTATGTAAAAGTATGGGGCAAAGGCTTTAGTAATTATAAACGCATAGTGGTGGTGGGGTAACTAAGAGGGCAAGAGATAAAAGAATTAATTCAAAAGAATAAAGTTTTGGGTTTTGGGTTTTGGGGGTGGAGTCCGTTTAGCCCTCTGCATTACATAACATTGATCAATGTAGTGCTTACATTGATGACAACACGATCATACATTGACCAATGTAGTGCTTACATTGAACACAACACGATCATACATTGAACAATGTAGTGTTTACATTGAACACAACACGATCATACATTGAACAATGTAGTGTTTACATTGAACACAACACGATCATACATTGAACAATGTAGTGTTTACATTGATGACAACACGATCATACATTGAACAATGTAGTGTTTACATTGATGACAACACGATCATACATTGAACAATGTAAGTCATAAAATTGTGACAATGAAGCCATGCATTTTGTAAGGTTTTGCCATTTTTGGTACAAAAAAACAGCATCGTTTTGTTAGGTCAAAACCTTTTTAGTTTCATTTATTAATAAAAGTCAGCGTTTTATGGTTTTTTTCCTGAAAAAACTATAAAAAACGCAAACCAACTACTTTACAAAAAATGTAAGAAAAATACTGTCTTATTGTGTTCTTAAAGTAGGTGTACCGGTTCAATGGAAAACCTTTAAGGTTTAAAAACAAAAATTACCTTTGCGCAGTTGTTATGCCATCACGCCAAATTTTTACACAACAACAGGTAAACATAACCGTAAACAGGTTGTGCTACCAGCTTATAGAAAATCACAACGATTTTAAAGATACAGTTATTATAGGTCTGCAGCCACGTGGTGTTTTTTTAAAAGACAGGGTAGTAAAAACTTTAGAAGAAATAATTCCGCGCGCAAAAATACCGCACGGTAATTTAGATATTACTTTTTACCGCGATGATGTGCGCAGGCACGATAACGCTATTTTACCAAGTACCACTAAAATAGATTTTGTAATTGAAGGAAAAAAGGTGGTTTTGGTTGATGATGTGCTTTACACAGGGCGCACCATACGTGCCGGGCTTGATGCCATGCTTGCTTTTGGCAGACCACAAAAGGTAGAACTGCTTGTTTTGGTAAACCGCAAGTTTAGCAGGCACCTGCCTATAGAACCTGATTACACCGGCAAACCCATTGATACGATAGAAAGTGATAAGGTAAAAGTGCAATGGAAAGAAACCGATACCGAAGACGGAGTTTGGATATATTCTCAAAACACTAAAAAATGAGCCAGGCATTAAGCGTTAAACATCTCACCGGAATTAAAAACCTCTTGCCCGAAGATATTAACCTTGTTTTTTCTACTGCCGTTAATTTTAAGGAAGTAATAAACCGCCCCATTAAAAAGGTTCCATCTCTGCGTGATGTAACTATTGCCAATCTCTTTTTTGAAAACAGCACGCGCACACGCATATCGTTTGAGTTGGCAGAAAAAAGATTATCGGCAGATGTGCTGAATTTTTCTTCTTCAGCGTCATCAGTAAGCAAAGGCGAAACACTTATTGATACCGTTAACAACATACTTGCCATGAAGGTGGATATGGTTGTGATGAGACACCCCAAGCCGGGTGCAGCTATCTTTTTGTCTGAAAGAGTAAATGCTAAAATCATTAACGCAGGCGATGGCACACATGAGCATCCAACACAGGCTTTGCTTGATGCTTATTCTATTAAAGAAAAACATGGAACGCTAAAAGGAATTCGCGTAGCAATTATTGGCGATATTATGCATAGCAGAGTTGCGCTTTCTAATATTTTTTGTTTGCAGAAGTGCGGGGCAGAGGTAATGGTTTGCGGTCCGCCAACCCTTATTCCTAAGTTTATGGAAGAAACCGGAGCCAGGGTTGAGTACAATTTAAAAAAGGCATTGCAATGGTGCGATGTTGCAAACGTTTTGCGCATACAGCTGGAAAGACAGGATATAAAGTATTTTCCATCGTTGCGGGAATACATTATGCAATATGGCATAAACAAAAATGTGTTAGATGGTTTAGGGAAGAAAGTAACCATCATGCACCCCGGTCCTATCAATAGAGGTGTAGAGATTACAAGTGATGTGGCAGATGGCAGCCAGTCTATTATTTTAGACCAGGTAGAAAACGGAGTGGCAATACGCATGGCTGTGCTTTACCTGCTTGCATCAAAATAAATAATCAGTAACATATTGTGTTATGGCAACCAAAAGGAAACCATCACCTTACGGCTCTGTAAAATTTAAAACTATAGATGAGTACCATGCTTCCTTTGCCCCCGAAGTGCAAATAATTTTAGATCACATAAGGGAAATTATAAACCTGGCAGCACCCAATGCAGCAGAAACTATCAGCTACAACATACCAACCTTTAAGCAAAACAAAAACCTTGTGCATTATGCTGCGCATAAAGAGCATGTGGGTTTTTATCCAACGCCATTGGCATTGGAAGTGTTTGCCGAAAAACTAAAGAGGTTTAAAACTTCAAAGGGCGCTATTCAATTCCCTATTGATAAACCATTGCCCAAAACACTTATTAAAGAAATTGTAAAATTTAGGGTCAGACAAGATAAAGCTAATAATTAAAATTGGTTGTCACGCGCTTTAAATATTAACTCAATATACCAATGCAAATGAAAAAAATTATTGTAATTGCTGTTCTGAGTATGCAGTTTGTAAATGCGGCAGCGCAAAAAACAATTAATGATTATGATATTGCTTATACCATTCATTTACCCGATACAACTAAAGATGATTGAGTGCAGATGGAAATTTCCTTGTGTATAACAGTGCCTATGCAGAGGAAAGCCAGTTTCATATTATGCTTATGGATTGGAAAACAAAAGAGAAAAAGCAGCTTAAAGATGATACATCTAAATCTCAACAAGCGCCTGTCCTTGTGGAAAAAAGGAGATAAATGCTATCCAAACAATAGTTTAAAGTAAAAAGACGGTTGTTTGAATTTAGCGCGCATATCTAAATCATCAAACATGCAGCTTATGGTTTCTCTGAATGTTTCATTTTTGTTGGCTTTGTTTACCACAAAATTAAAGAGTGAAGGATAATTGCATAGCTTCTGCAATGTGTGGCTAAGTTTTAGTTCTGTCAATAGCCTGTTGTAAACTATATCGTCATAAGTTCTTAAAGAATCAGCAGAAAAATTATTTGCGCTTAATGCTTCCGTTGCCTTTTCAGCCGCGCGCATTCCACAGTACATTGCATTGCTTATCCCTTCGCCACTAAAGGGATCAATCATGCTGGCTGCATCACCACAAAGCAAAACATTATCAGCAGAAATTTTTCTTTTGCGGGAGCCAAGCGGTAAACCCCACCCATCAATCCTTCCTTCTAACGTTGCACTTTTAAAACGATGTTTAATAGTTGGGTTGTTATTTATTGCGGAAAGCATTGCTTCTTTTAAGTTTACCTTTTTCATGCTTATGCTTTTGGTTAACATGCCTGCACCAACATTTGCATAACCATTAGGCAATGGAAAAATCCAGAAGTAACCAGGTAAAAGTTCTTTTAAGAAATGCAGCTCAATAAAATTTCTGGAATGCATTCCCTCAACGTTTTTGTAATAAGCACGTATGCCTCCGCAATAATGTTCGGGTTGCATTTTGTGTTCGTTACCTAAAAGTTTGTTGGCAATGCTGTGTGCCCCATCACAGGCAATGAGTAAATTTGTTTCATAAACTTCACCACTCTTTGCTTCAAGCCTGACTTTGTTATTGGAGCGCTCAACCTTTTTTATTTCAACACCTTGTTTGAAATTGCAATAATTACTGTCAAACAAATCAACCAATGATTTATCAAAGTCTATTCGCTTGCTTACAAAACCCGGTGAATGGGTTAGGGTAGAAGTAACGGGTTTAAACGGAACCTCAAGACTTTTGCCGTTGGGCGCGGCAAATAAAATTCCGTTGCTGGGTTTACAATTGTTGTTGTGTACAAGCAATTGAGGAATCAGATCAGGGTTTAGCTTTTTTAATACCGGTAAAACTTTTCCGCTAAGTGCATCGCCACAAATTTTATCACGCGGAAAAATTGCTTTGTCAATAACAGTGTGGTTTATTTTGGCTTTTGATAAAAAAAGAGATGCCGTAGCACCTGCCGGGCCTGCACCTAAAATAATAATCTTGTCTGATTGTAAACTCACGGTATAGCTTATTTGAGCATGGATTAAGCAACTAAATCCATTTTAAACTCACTAGTAAAGTGAAACTGTACCTCAGAATAATTCTTTATCATTTGATCAAGCATCCATTGTGAGTCGGCAAGATAAACCGGATTATTATCCTTATCAAAGGCAATGTTGTTCATTTTAAAACGCATGAACTCTTCCAGTTTCAATTTGTCTTTTGAAGTAAGCCAGCATGCTTTTGAAATATTTTGTGTAATAAACTTACAACTGGCTCCATATTCGTTCTGCAAACGGTATTGAATAACTTCAAATTGTAATTCACCAACAGTGCCTACAATTTTTCTGTTACCGCCATTTTGTATGAACAACTGTGCCACGCCCTCATCAGTCAATTGTTCAATACCTTTCTCCAATTGCTTTGTTTTCATTGGGTCGGTATTGATGAGTTCTTTAAATATTTCGGGGGAAAAACTGGGTATGCCTTTAAACATCATTTGTTCTCCCTCAGTTAAGGTATCTCCAATTTTAAAGTTTCCGGTATCGTACAAGCCAATTACATCACCGGGGAATGCTTCTTCAATAATGTTTTTATCCTGTGCTAAAAAGCTTGCAGGGTTATTAAAACGCAAGTCTTTGTCTAACCTAACGTGGTGATAAAACTTGCCACGCTCAAACTTGCCGGAGCATACACGAAGAAATGCAATTCTGTCTCTATGACGCGGGTCAATGTTGGCGTGAATTTTAAAAACAAACCCGCTGAATTTATTTTCTAACGGTTCAACTTTTCTTGAGTCAGTGTCACGGCTTTTAGGTTCGGGTGCTATTTCAATAAATGTATCAAGCAATTCTTTTACACCAAAGTTGTTTACACCGCTGCCAAAAAAAACAGGTGCGAGTAATCCATCTAAATACAGACTCTTGTCAAAAGGCTCATACACCCCTTCAATCAACTCTACATCTTCCCGAAGCTGGTTTACATATTTTCCTAAATGCTCATCAAGCAAAGTATCGTTAACATCTTTAATAGGCAATACATCATCTTCGCTTGCTTTTTGGTTTGCCCTAAAAAGCATTAAACTTTTATGGTATAAATTATACACACCCTTAAATGTACTGCCGCTACTAATGGGCCAACTTAACGGACGAACATTTATGAAAAGTTTTTCTTCCAGTTCGTCCAGCAAATCAAAAGGGTTTTGCCCTTCGCGATCCATTTTGTTTATAAACACAATAACGGGAGTATTGCGCATTCGGCATACTTCCATTAGTCTCTCGGTTTGGGGCTCTACACCCTTAACAGAATCTATAACAAGTATTACACTATCCACAGCGGTAAGAGTGCGGTAGGTATCCTCAGCAAAATCTTTATGCCCGGGGGTATCTAAAAGGTTGATGTGAGCGCCCCTATAAAAAAAAGTCATTACCGATGTGGCAACAGAAATACCACGCTGCTTTTCAATCTCCATAAAATCGCTGGCAGCCGTTTTTTTAATTTTATTTGATTTAACTGCGCCCGCAACTTGTATGGCACCACCAAACAACAATAACTTTTCGGTAAGGGTTGTTTTGCCGGCATCGGGGTGGGAGATGATGGCAAAGGTTTTGCGTTTTTTTATTTCCTGCTCAATAGTCATTCTAAAAAATTGTGGCGCGAATGTAAGATTAAGAGGTAAGAAAGGAAAGTTTAAATTTAAAAGTAAGGGATAAAGAGAAAAAAAATCAAAAGTTAAAAGAAGGAAGAAGAGGAAGGCAAATGGAATTAGTTGCTGATTGAGTAAGGTGCTATTGGAGAAGTAACTAATATTAGTTACGTAGATATTAATGTGGTTATAAAAGATGTTTTAATTGTGCTCACTTATTACATAAGACGATTTTTTTACATAGTAAATACTTGTTTATTTGTTTGTAAAATATAGATTCGCACTTCCTAAAAATAACAATCCTTAATTTAAAATTCTAAAATCAATTAAATGAAAAAAATCTCTACGTTTATGGCAACTATGCTTATAGCTGGCGTTGCTTTTGGCCAATCGCAAAGGTTGGTGTTAGTTGAAGAGTTTACGGGTGAAACGTGCCCACCGTGTGCAGCGCAAAATCCGGGTTTTGACGCTATAATGGATGCTAACACTGCTAAGGGTATTTCCATTAAATACCAAAACAACATTCCATCTGCCGGGCCTAACTTTTGGCCTTATAATATGGCAGATGTTAATGCCCGCGCTACATTTTTAGGTGCTACAGGAAACAACTCCTATTCACCTCATGGTTACATGGATGGCAATTTGTTTGATGATGTTATTGGAAATTTTACTGCTTCAATGCTCAATTCACAATACTTGGTTACATCACCATTTGATGTAACAGTAACTCATACACTTTCACCTCTTGAAGACTCTGTTTACACGCATACTGTAGTAAGAGCTACGCAGGCAATAACTGGAAACATGTCGTTACGAGTTGTTGTAGTTGAGAGTGAAATATTTGGATATACATCTCCAAACGGAGAAGATCATTATAAAAATGTAATGCGTAAAATGTTGCCTGATCAAAATGGTACTTCTTTACCGGCTACATGGGCTGTAGGCGATTCGGTAGTTGTTGATTTGGCATGGAAGATAGCTGCATCAACAACAAGTTACCCGGGTCCGGTTCCTGCTATGTTGAGAGTTATTTCTTTTGTTCAGGATAACACTTCTAAAGCCATACATCAAACAGGAGCAAGCCAAAGATTGGTTCAAATAGACCCTGCTTTACTTGCTGTAACCAATGTTCCTACAATTAACTGTACAAATCCAACCCCTACTATAGAAATTGAAAATGCCGGATTAGTTACGCTTACAAGTTTAGATATAGAGTATAAAATTGATGCAAACCCTGCACAAACATATAACTGGACGGGCTCCCTTGCTCAAGGCGCAAGCACTACTGTGGTATTACCAGCAATTACAGTTCCAAACGGTGGACATACATTTACTGTTACACTAACTAACCCAAATGGTTTAACAGATCAAGTGCCATCAAACAGCACAACTGCATTTAGTATTGGAGGCGCCCCTGTTCCAGTATCAAATATTTCACAAGCATTTACTACCACTACATTTCCTCCAGTAAACTGGATACGGGAAAACCCAGATAATGGCCCAACATGGACAAGGGTAGCTGCCGGATTTAACGGAGCGGGTTCGGCTAAAATAGACTATTACAACAGTACAGCAGGTAATGTAGATATACTTGATATATTGGAAGAACTGAACTTAAGCAATGCATCTAATGCATCGTTAACATTTGATGTGGCGCACAGGCAGTACAGTGCACAATACTCAGATGTTTTGGCAATAGACGCTTCGACAGACTGTGGCCAAACGTGGAATACTGTATGGACCAAGAGCGGTGCTGCATTGGCAACTGTTACAGGGTATCTAACCACTGCTTTTACTCCAACTGCTGCTCAATGGAGAAATGAAACCGTGAGTCTTAACTCATTATTAGGAAGTGCGCAGGTGTTATTACGCATTCGTGCTGTAAGTGATTATGGAAATAACGGTTATGTTGATAATGTAAATGTTACCATTACAACAGGCGTTACTGATGCGGCAATAGAAAATTCGTTAAGTATATTCCCTAATCCCGCTAAAGATTTAGTATCAGTAACTGCCCAACTTAACAAAGCTGATGATGTAACTATTACTATTTATGATGTTACGGGACGTGTTATTTACACTAATGAGTTAAATAATGTAACGACCATAAATAGCAAGATTGATGTTAATGCTTTTGCAAAGGGTACTTATATATTAGAGGTATCTACAACTGAAGAAAATATTGTGAGAAAGATAGTGGTGGAGTAAATAGTTTCAAAATATTTAGGAACCGGTTGCAATTTCCATTGCAACCGGTTTTTTGCAATTATTCTGTATTGTTCGCACATGTACACCGCTTAAAAAATTACCTTACGTTTACTTTTTTATTATTCTAAAAAATTTATATTTGGGCATCATTTAAAACCATTAGGAATGAAAAAAATTTATACGCTATTATTTTCAGTTGTAACTTTAGGTTTACAAGCACAAAGCCTAACCACAGCTAATTTTCCAGGAAATACAATTGTAGGGTTTGATACAGACCCTGCTTTGGTTGCATCATTTGATATTGTAAATAACAGTGCCAATGCTATTGATGTAAGGGTTACAAAAACGGACTTAAACGTAGTTGCCGGTACTGATAATGTATTTTGTTGGGGAGGCAATTGCTTTCCTCCGGGGACAATTACCTCCCCTCTTACCGTTTCTCTTGGTCCTGGGCAACAAACAAATAATATAGACAGGTTTATTGGAGATTATTATCCAAATAATATTGCCGGAACTTCTACAATCCGTTATTGTTTTTATGATGATAATAATTCTATGGATCAAACATGTGTTGATATTACATATGATGCTTTATTTACATCAGTTGCTAATCAATTAAAATTAAGCAGTTACTTAGGTGGTTCAACTTTTATTTCGCGAAAAAAAATGAACTCGTTTAACTATCGCCTTGTAGATGCTAAAAATGCAACTATCAATTTGGTAAATATGTTAGGTAATACTGTTAAAACCTACAATGTAAGTTCTCAGCAAGGCGTGGTTTTAATGAATGCCGGGGACTTAAAATCCGGTGTTTATTTTATGACACTTAATGTTAATGGCAAGAGAGTTGCCAATAAAAAGGTAATTGTTGAATAAGCATCCTCATTAAAATAAAATTTTAACTTAAAAGATTGTCTGAAGCTCGGGCAATCTTTTTTTATAACCAATTTTAAAAATCAATAAAATAAAATGAAAAAATTATTTGCAGTTCTATTAACTATTACATCTTTTAATGTTATGGCGCAAGAGGGCGAATTTAAGCCGCGCCCTATTCCGGTAGTTAATGTTAAAGATATGGATGGCAAAACAGTAAGCACATCCACATTTAAAAATGATGGAAAACCAATCATACTCGATTTTTGGGCTACCTGGTGCAAACCATGCGTTAATGAATTAAATGCCATTAAAGACGTGTATGAGGATTGGCAAAAAGAAACCGGAGTAAAAGTTATTGCGGTTAGTGTTGATGATTCACGCACTGTTTCTAACGTAAAGCCATTTGTAAATGGTAAAGGGTGGGACTATGAAGTATATACTGACTCTAATGGCGATTTAAAACGTGAATTAAATATAGGAATGGTACCTTACGTTTTTCTTGTAAATGGTAAAGGCGAAATTGTGAGTATGAAAACAGGCTATGCACCTGGAGATGAAGAAAAATTGTATGAAGAGTTAAAGGCATTGGTGAAGTAGAGCCAATTGAAGAACTTATAAAGCCACATTTTTATTGTTAGTGAATTAACCTCAAACCCCAATGTTATCTTTAATATGATTATTTTTAATAAATATTTAAAATCTGTTGCACTTTTTATTTTGCTTATTGTATCATCGTCTAAAATTAATGCGCAAAACTTTGGCGAAGTGCATGGGATTTTTCAGGCAGATGCTCAGTATTACCTGGAAGATTCAGCAATTGGTGCACCTGCAGTTCCTGAAAAAACATTGTTTAATGCCTATGGCGATTTAACCTTTACAAAAGGAAATTTTAAAGCTGGCTTAAGGTATGAGGCTTATAACAATGTTTTGCTCGGCTACGATATACGGTATAAAGGGAACGGAATTGCACACCGCTATGCATCTTATACAATTGATGAATTGGAAGTAACTATTGGAAATTTTTATGAACAGTTTGGGAGTGGTCTAATACTTCGTACTTACTGGGAGCCCACACTTGGTTACGACAATGCTTTTGACGGAGTTAGGCTGAAGTACAATCCTTTTAAAGGAATTTATGTAAAAGGATTAATTGGCAAGCAACGTTTTTTTCAAACAACGGGTGATGGTATAGTGCGTGGATTTGACGGAGAAATAAACCTGAATGAAACTTTTTCAAAACTCAGTGAAGCAAAAACAAAAATTACTTTGGGCGGAAGTTTTGTAAGCAAATACCAGAAAGACGAAGACCCTATTTTAAGATTGCCAGAGAATGTTGGCTCGTGGGCAGGCAGGTTTAATATTGGCAGAGGAAAAGTAAATGTAACAGGCGAGTATGTTTATAAATACAACGACCCTTCAAGCATTAACGAGTTCAGCTATAAATTTGGTGATGCAGCTTTGTTAGAGGCAACGTATTCGCAAAAGGGGTTAGGAATTTTACTTGCTGCAAAGCGTATAGATAATATGAACTTTAGAAGCGATAGAAATGCAAACCTTACCACATTGCTTATTAATTATCTTCCGTCTTTAACCAAGTATCAGGCATACAGGCTTGCAACCATTTATCCTTATGCAACACAACCTAATGGCGAAATTGGTTACCAGGCTGAGGTAAGCTACCAGTTTAAAAAAGGAACAATGCTTGGAGGAGAGTATGGTGCTAATTTAATTTTAAACTATTCAGCAGCTAATGCTTTAAAAACAGAAGAGGTGGAGGGGAAAGATTTATATAAAAGCGAGTACGGTGGAATAGGTGATGATTACTTTAGAGATGCAAGTCTTGAATTTACAAAAAAAATTAATAAAAAATGGAAGTTTACCGCTATGGGTATTTATCAGTTTTATGATAAAGATGTGGTAGAAAATCAGGGTGCGCAACAATACGACACTGTGCAGGCTGTAATTTTAATAGCAGACATTACACATAAAATTACCGATAAACATGCATTAAGATTTGAAGCCCAACATTTACAAACGGAAGATGATTTTGGCTCATGGGCATATGGGTTGCTTGAGTTTACTTATTCTCCTCACTGGTTTGTTGCCATAGGCGATATGTATAATTATGGTAATGATGACAGTGAAAGAAGATTTCATTACGTGAATTTAAATGCAGGTTATACGAAAAACACAACACGCATTGCCTTAGGGTATGGAAAACAACGGCAAGGATTGTTTTGTGTAGGTGGTGTGTGCAGGGTTGTACCTGCATCAAACGGTTTTACACTTTCCGTAGGAACAAGTTTTTAATTTTAGTAGTACAATTAGTTAAGAGTAAAAAATATAAAAATGAAAAAAATTGCATTGTCATTTATTTCTTTAGCACTATTGGTTGTAGGTTTTATTTCCTGCGATAAGGTTACCGATATATATGAAACCCCTCCTGAACCTGTTGACAGCAGAAGAAAAATATTGATTGAAGATTTTACAGGGCATAAATGCGGCAACTGCCCACGTGCTGCACGTCTCATTTACGACTCTCTGCAAAATATTTATCCTGAACAGATAATATCTTATGGTGTTCATGCCGGCTTTTATGCCCGACCATTACCGTTACCGGGTTTGGGATGCGATACTGTTGACTACCGTTGCGATGCAGGAAACAAATGGGATACATTGTTTCAGGTTACAGCTCAAGGTAACCCAACCGGAATGGTTAACCGAACCGATTACAATGCTAATAACGATCAGGTTAAATATGCATCTGAGTGGCCTTCGGCAGTAGCAACATTACTTCAACGCGAAGCAGAGGCAATTATTGATATTGAAAATACATATAACTCTTCTACACGTGCGCTAACCACAACTGTTAAAACAGATTTCTTAAAGTCATTGAGCGGCACATATAAATTAGTAATTGTAATTACCGAAGACAATTTAGTTTCGTGTCAAAAAGATGATGATGCAACGCCTGTTATAGTTCAGGATTATGTTCACAGGCATGTGTTGCGTGGGGCTATTAATGGTAACTATGGAGAAGCAATTGTACTTAACCCAGAAGAAGGAGATTCAGAATCTAAAACTTACAGCCTTGTATTAAATTCATCATGGGTTGATGTAAATTGCAGTGTTGTGGCTTTTGTTTTTAATGAAAATACAAATGAGATTGTTCAGGTAGATGAGAAAAAGCTGACCGAGTAATTTGGTTTTCCTACCTGAGGATCAGAATGTATTTTAAAAAAGCTTTGCTATGTCGGTTGAAGTAAAAACAAAAAGGCCGAAATTTGGAGCATGAGTAAAAAGTTTTTCCTTGCTCTGCTTTTACTTACATGGCTTACGGTGATTGGATATTATATGTTGCCGCTTAAAAAGCCTATCAACTATCATCCGTACATTCAGGATCAGAGTATTTTGGCTACACAACAATTTTGTTCAGGTAGTTGTGCGGATGTTCTCATAAAGCAATCTAAAGTTTTGATTTCAGATAGTTTAAGAAGAATTTATCCTAAACTAAGATCAGACATTGCCAACCTTAAAGGAGAAACTCCATTTAAACAAAAGCATGGCAGGCTTATGTATTCTTATGACTTTATTCTTTTTGGAAAATTTGTTGGTGTTGATACTACTTTACAGGAAGGAATAGTACCTGTTTATTATGTTAAAGAATGGTATCCTACCCAATACATTGCGCGCTTTTGGCAGCTAAAAGGTGTAGGAGAAGTAATTTATTTAGCACTGTTGTATTTGGGCTTACCTTTAATTCTGTATTTTTCTTTAAAGCTCAAAAAATCATTGTCAGACCCAAAAGTTTAGGTTAATAGCCTGCTGCAAATTATTTGCAATGCGATGAACAGAAACAAGACAGAAGGTAGAGTTGATTGTAACAAACGGATATGTTTGTAGCTGTTTACAAAGACTCCAAAAATTTTATCAAAGCATCTCTATCCTCTTTGCTCAAATTCTTTACATAGTTTTTTGATGCCTCTGCTTCACCACCATGCCACATAACGGCTTCTATAAGGCTGCGTGCGCGTCCATCATGCAAAAAATTAGTGTGTCCGTTTACTACTTTGGTTAATCCAATGCCCCATAGAGGTGGAGTACGCCATTCTTGTCCATTGGCGTTAAACACAGGCATGTTGTCGGCAAGGGCTGGACCCATGTCGTGCAGGAGCATGTCGGTATAAGGGCGTATAGTTTGGTTACTTGCCGATGGCACTGTCGGGCTATTGCCTGTTTGCATTTGCATACGATGGCAGCCACTGCAATTAGCTGCTTTAAAAATGTTTTTACCTTGCATAACTGTTTCGTTTTCTACATCGCGCCTTGCGGGTACTGCTAACGACTGGGTGTAAAAAGCGGTAAGCACTACAGTGTAATCATCAACCTCAGGGTCATCGGTAAGCGTGTCGGTTTGTGTTTGTCCGTAAGAATTTTCCAAATTGAAGTAAGGACTTGTTACACCCATATCGCCATTGTACGCTTTGGCGGCTTGTTGATATAGTGTAGGCTCAGATGCCTTCCAGCCAAAACGCCCCAGTTTGGTTTGTTGTGTGATGTGGTCGTAAACATAATTTGGTTTGCCTGATATGCCATCGCCATTCACATCGTTAACATCGGCATAAGAAAGTATTTCGGTTTCTGTAACTGCCTCAAGTAACCCTAATCCAAATACTGGTGGTGCAATGCGTGGCGAGTAGTTATAAGAAGAGGGCATGGGTATGTAAGTATCATAAAAAGAATACTGCGGCTGGCGCAATGTGTACGTCTCGCCATTTATAAATTGATGCAATTGGTCAATGTAGTTAATGTCAACTTTCGCTTCGGGTTGGTAACTGAAAACGGATTTTGTTTGTAACTGCCCCCCAAAACCCGATAAAGGCATAGGACCTCCGTTAGGGTCAACTCCGTTTTGGCTCAAGCGAAACAGTAAGCCTTGTAAATCGGTTCCGTTGGCGGGTGCAGCACTTCTGCCATTGCGCGGGTGGCAGCTGTTACATGCATTTTGATTAAAAAGAGGGCCTAAGCCGCTGCCCACTGTAGCAGGTGCAGTAACAAACACAGCTTCAAAGGCAGCATCGCCTTCGGTGTGCATATCAAGTTCAGTAGAATTACAGTTGGTTGATGGTTGCTCAAAAGCAGTGCTCCCATTGTTAAACACTGTTGTTTCACCACCCGAAAAATATTCGTCAGATATTTCTAATTCGTTAATAAGTACAGGTGCATCTTTTTTACAACTTGCAAAAAAGAAAAGTGTGCCTGCAAGTGCAGGCACAACACAAAAATTTAATTTAAATTGAGAAGTCATTTTAATAAACTAAAGAAACATACTGTAGGCAATAATGCAGGCATATTTTCAAAAAGACCATTAACAATGGCCAATGCAAATTTAAACAAACGTTTAAAGGTTGTTTACCGCGTTAAGCAAATCGCCCTGAAGCGTGGTGAGTAAATCACGCACTTTGTTTTGAGCGTTTTGTACTGATTGCGGATTGGCAGTAATGGCTGCTGTAAATGTACCCGGTATATTTTCAATAGCGCTAATAGCATCGGCAATTTGCGAGCGTACTTTGGAGTCGAGAGCAGCGTTTTTTTCCTGCATAATGGTGCTTACACTTTGGGCATTGGCACCGGTAATGCTTCCTGTATAAATATTAAATATGCTGCGTATGTTATCAGCAAAATCGGCTTTGGAGTTGGCACTAAAGCGAGATTCCTCCAGTTCTACATCTTGTTGCGCAAGAGGATCGTTAATTTTGCCGTTAGCCACTTCATCGGCAATGGTTACCATACCATTTACAAATTCCTGCAATACCGCTTTTTGCGAAGGATAAACCTGGTTTCCAGCACCAGCAGTAAGCAGGTTAGAACCAAAGTTTCCGCCTGAGGAAATCCATGCGTTGTATAATTGACTGGTTGCTCCTTTAAGGCTTTGTGCACATGCAGTAAGGTATTCAAACTCACGTGCTGTAAAATCGGCAATTTGCTTATTGCTGTTTGTCCCCCACAATAAATATTCAATGGTGTGAAATCCTTTTAATGTTCCGTCCAACCCGTCAATGTAGGCTTTGGTTAAAGGAGTGCCGTTATTTAAAACTCCATTAAGGTCTATAACGTTAACGGGCCAGCTATCCATGGCAGGATCTAAACCTTGCTGATCAACCGGGCCAAATAAAAATCCTTCTGACTGCTCCCAGGGTTTGCGTGCATCTCTCCATGCCTGCTTAGCTGATTCAAGATTGGTGGGAGTTTGATTTGCTTCTAAAGTTACAAGTGATGTTTCGAGAATGGCAGCAAGCGAATTGAGGTTAGCATAAGTTTTAATAATAACCTCGTTGGTTCCATTTGAAATATGCTGGCTGTAATCTGCAACAGGTGTTGAGTCATTGTCATCTTTTTTGCATGATGTAAGTGTAAATGTGATAACTGCCAGTGCTGCTATTGTACGTGTTGAAAATTTGGTGTTCATGTGATTGGAAATGATGTGTTATAAAAGATTGAAAATTATTTTATATAGAATCCTGCACCAAGGCTAAAAGTGTTTTCGCTGTTTTTTTGCGGGATAGAAATTTTTCGCATAGCATATTGCGCTTTAAAAACAAGTTGGGAGATAGGATGATAGTTTATACCAACAGTGGTGGTTTTTCTTTCCCAACGTGGGTTGTCATAAATATCTCCTGTTACAGAGTGCATGGTGTCGTAAAAATCGTATCGCCCAAAAATGATAAGTTCTCCATTGGGATGTTGCATACCAAGCATGGGCAGGAGGTCGTAAATTTCTAAGCCAACATCAAACGAGTAGCCAAGTGCTGATGAGCCAACAGGCGTACGTTTTACATTGAGGTTATTGGATAAATTTCTGTTTGAGAATGAAACTTTGTCGGCATTTTGCAAAGTGCCGTAAATAACAGAAGCTGAAAACTCTATTGGCTCCACTTCCATTACGCAATGAAAATCATACATGCCTACGTAAGCATCAACATCCAAATCGGGTTTAGGCCGGTTGTTTTTAGAGTTTCCGTAATAACCTGATAAACCAATAAATTTTTCTTCTCCAAATTTATAATCAAGCCTGCCTGCAATTGCAAAATCATTTGCATTTACAGTTTCAAATCTTTTTTGATTACCGCGCTTTATAAAATTGGCAGAGTTAAAAGCGCTCCCGTCTAATGCATTTACAATAGAAACGTTATAGTGCCAGTTTTTGATGTTACCAAAAATAGAAACGCCATACTCTGTCCATGTAGTAGGTATCATTGCTGCTTCAGCTTCGTTAAGGTTGTTGGTTGAGTATTCAGTAGGCTCATCTCGATAAGCAATTATTCCAAACGGAACTCTTATTTTTCCGCCACTCAGGTTTATGTTATTGTTCAGTTTATATTCAATGTTAAACTGTTCAAGATAAATTTCGCCACCCTTCTCCACTTCGTATTCAAATTCTCCAAATTCTTCAAGCGGATCAAACTCAACGGTTACGCCAGTTCCTGCATGCTCAAACTCTAGTTCGGTATTAAGTCTATAGCGTTTATTTATTTTATAAGATGTAGAGATAACAGCTCTTTCAAAGTCAATGTCGTTCCGTTTATCCGGAAGGGTTTCCCAATCGTAGTTATGATAATTAATAACACCATAGGCCGACAAATCAAATTTTGATAATATATTGTTTAGCTTGCTTTGGTTAAGAGAGGCAGCAGGCACCATATCCATTAGCAATGAGTCGGTACTTTGAGCTGTTACCAATTTACCGCTCATAAATATGATGGTAATAGAAAGTTGTAAAAAAAACTTCATTAGTTGAATATTGAAAACGTGGGTGCGAAAATGGCAAACAAAAATTTTGTAATGGTTGTTGAAAGCGGAAAATCTATAATCCAATTGGGAATTTATTCAAAGGGCTATTGTTGTTGGTAAAATCGGAAATAAGCTTAAGCAGTATTTTCTATTATTCTTAAATTTGACTCAACAAACATGATGAGATTTCCATACACCAAACGCTTAATACTTTTTTTGTTGATTGCCATTGCTGTAGTTACTTGTAAAACGCAGCAACGTGTTGATTACAAATATTTGGAAAGGCTTAATCCAGAAACACGAAATCAGTTGTATGTAAGATTAGAGCGAGGCAAGGAAATGTATAAAAATCATTGCAGTTCCTGCCACGGTATTTTTACGGGCGGTAAGGAGGGCATGCCTAATTTTTCGGAACAAGAAGTAGAGGAGTATAAAATTAAAGCCGCAATGAAAGATTCAACCAACCATGCTGTGGCTGCCAGCTTAACTCAGGATAACTTAGCAGAAATATTTATGTTTTTGCGCTATGTTAAAACCAATGCCAAGCCACATGTACCGCATGAGGTTGGTGAATAGGGGATTGGGTAATTAGACCAAAAGTTGAAATTGCATTATCTAATAAAAGAAGATGATTGCAATTCGCTTGGAAAAACTCCCGCAAACTTTTTAAACGCATTGCTGAAGCTGCTCACGCTCGAAAAACCAATTACTCCGGCTATTTCTGAAACAGAAAGGTCAGATGAAAGAAGTAACATTTTAGCTTTATTCATTCTTTCAGTTATAATAAAATCATAAACAGTTACGGAAAAGACTTCCTTAAATCCTTTTTTTAAGTAACATTGGTTCATGCCTATTTCTAACGAAAGTTCTTGTATAGTAGGAGGCGAGCTGATACGCGATAATATGATTTCACGCGCTTTTAAAATTTTTTCTTTTTCAATGGGCTTATTTAAGAACTTGCAAGAAGTACAATCAGGCAATTGGGTAGTTGTATTTGCTTTTTTAAAACACATCAACAAAGCAAGTGCCTTACTTTCTAAAAATATTTTCTGTAGGGCTCCTGTCCATTTTGCTGTACTAATTTCGTGAAGTATTAATTGTGTATTACAGCAAATGTCCTGTTCAAATTCTGGCGCAGCAAAAAAACTATCAATCTGTATATTATTGTCAAAGCTTTGCAAATAGCTTTTGTTGTAGGTAAAAGTAACTTTATTGGCAAGTACACTACCATCTTCGCTATCTGAATCAGCAATAGGAAAAATGTAGTGAAGAGATACGGAATCAGATTGATGGATTAACTGAGCGGTGCTCTTAATGCTGCCTACAACAGTGGATGAATGAAAGAGCAAACCTGATTTTATTTCAAGCATTTTTGTTATGAATTAATAATTCGGCTAAAATAAAACTGATTACTGCTCTTCTAATTATTTCAAAAAATAGTTGTTAACGAAATGTCATTTTAATGAGTAGATAATAATTATAGCCGACTTACAAAAAATCATCTCTTTTAAGTAGTAATAATAAAATACTTTAATATTTTTCGCTCCACAAATAGCTATGGACTATACTGAAGGTACTTTAAAGGCTGAACTGATTTCAATTACAGGTAAAGCAAAAAAACATTTTGCCATCTTACTTATAGCTTTTGTTATACCATTAGTTATATCTGTATTTATTGGGTATAGAGATTTTCCTACCTACAACACCAAAATGCTAATTCGAATGTCATTGCTTAGTGGCAGCGAATTGAGTTACTTTTTTAAAAGCTACCAGGATTTGTTGAATGCTCAGGATTACACAACGATAGAAAAAAAATTCTTTATAAGTGAAAAGCATTCTTCTAAAATTAGACGCATTTGGATTGAAAAACTAAAAGATAAAAGTGATGGTTACATTATAAACTTATCGTGCTGTGATATTGACTGCATTAAACCTGTTGAGGAAGGAATTGGTTCTTTTATGCGTAATGAATCGGATGCAAACGAAAAAAACAAAATACGAAGGAAAGCACTTATTACACAAATAGATTCTGTTAACAGCCAAATTGCAATAATGGATACTTTGGTAAGATCAATAAGAAGCAATAAGGGAATAGCAACTGATATTTATCCTTTTTATGCAGCTTCTGCAACTATGAATTTATTACACTTGTACGATTTAAGAAACGATCTGAAAGAAAAATTGAGTACTACGGTTGGCTACAGCATTATAGATGGTTTTTTAATTCCTGAAAAACCTCAAACGCAAAGCCTGACAAAATTTGTAATCATAGGACTGATAGTTGGATTAGTTGTTTGTTATTTTTTGCTTAAAGAATTTTTGAGCTAATGCCTGAAAATGCTGAGTTAAACCTTACACAAAAGTGCTTTACATTTTTACTGTTTGTTTTAATCCCGGCTTCCTTTTTTCCTATTATATCAGATAATACTTTATATCCACGCTATTTGCTTTGGTCAATAGCATCAATTTTTTTTGTTATTACGGTTAAAGACTATTTGCTTCCGGTTAAACCTTTTGTTAGTTCTACAAACATTCTTTTAGTATTGCTGATTTTATTGTCAGGGTATATTTTTATAACAAGTTTACTTTCCCGAAATGCAGCAGAGTCAATAACAGTGTTTTTGAAATTCTTTCTGGTATTAATAACTGTTTTTTCTTTCTATCATTTATTTTTTACTACCTCCAACTTTTTTTCTACTGCAGTAAAATCTATAACTGCACTTTGTTTTTTGCTAGACGCAATTGCATTATGGCAGGTATTTAACTTTGATATTAATTTGTCAGATTACAATAGTATTATTCTGGTTACCTCACTCAATGGCAACAAAAATTTATATACCGAATTTTTAGTAATTAGTATTCCGTTTTGCTTTTTGGGTTTAAATAATCATAGTTTATGGTGGCGTTGTTTTTCACTGATCACAAACTTTTTATCATTATGTGCAATCGTGTTTCTTCAGTCAAGGGGAGTTTGGGTTGCTTTTTTTGTAATGTTAATTGTATTTTTATTTGTAATCAACTTTAAAAAGTTTTGCAAATTCCATATAGTTACTGGCAAAATGATTTTCGCCATTTCAATAACCTTAGTTGTGGTTTTTTTATCAGTAAATTTTATAAATAACACTTTAAGAAATAGTTTGCTGAAGCGGGTTCATTCAATAGTTAATATTACGGAAAACGGATCGGCAAGTGGAAGATTAGTTCTATGGCAGAAGACAATGAATTTGATAAAAGAAAATCCCATAGCAGGAATAGGAGGTAACAACTGGAAAATTGAATTTCAGCAATATGGTCAAAGTGAAATTACAAATATATTTAACGTGAGACCAATGAATGATTACGTGTTGGCTGCTGCTGAATGGGGAATTCCGGGATTGCTCTTGTATTTATCAGTTTTTATTTATTGCATAATAGCCCTTGTAAAACTTTTGCAGAGAGAGCATGATGCCAAAGCAAAACAAAATCATATTGCAGTGCTTTGTTCATTGGTTGCTTTCATTGTAGTTTCTTTTTTTAGCTACACCAACGAGCGCTCCGAAAACCTTATAATGCTATCTTTTGCTTTGGCTTATGTTGGATATTACATTAGTACTGAAGGAAGCCATACCAACCCTGCATCAAAGGCTATAAGGTTAGTTTCTTTAGGAATTTTACTTTTTAGCACTGTGTTTTTCTTTTACAAAATAAAAGGAGAGTATTTCAATTATAAAATTCAAACAGCCAGAAAATTTCAAAATCATATTGATGTTATTAACTATGCAGACAAGGCAATAAGTTCTTTTTATAATGTAGATGAAACTGGAACTCCAATAAAATGGTATAGTGGCGTGTCAAAATTTATTTTGGACAGAAGCGATGCGATTTCAGATTTTGAGTTAGCTTATGCAATTAATCCATATCACATTCATGTGCTGAATAATTATGCTACAACTTTAGATAAAATCGGAAGACAGAATGAAGCTATTGATATTTATAAAGAGGCAATAAATATTTCTCCAAAGTTTAACGATGCCATTTTTAATTTAACGGTGGTTTACTTTAATATGGGAAATTTTAAAGAAGCTTACGGCACCATCATAAAGTGGCATGGAAGAAAAAATGAAAACGTGTTTTATGTAACAAGTCTTTTGAAATCTAAACTGGGAATAAAACTTAGTAAAAGCGACAAGAAAACATTGTTACGTCATCAGTAAATGGCACCACTGTTCTGTAATTGTTTAGCTTAGCAATTATACGGTGGTGAAATTTATCAAGCATTTCATCTGATGAGTGACTAGCCAATAAATCAATCAGGTTTTCCATGCCGAACATTTCACCGGTTTTATTTTCCACATCGGTAATGCCATCTGTGTAACAAAACAAAATTGATTGAGGTGTGATTGAAAAATGCCCTTCATTTAAAAAAGGTAATTCATCAAACATGCCAAGCCCGGTTGTTCCTTTATCGAGCTGCAGATGATTAACACCATTATAAAACAAAGGAGGATTATGCCCGGCATTTATGTAATTAACCAAATTGTGAGCAAGGTTTATTTGCGCAATAAAAAAGGTGATAAATTTTTCGCCTTTTGCAATTTTGTTTACACACCGGTTTAACTCATGCACAATTTGCGCCAATGAGGCTTTTTGATTTACCAATGCATGCATGTTTGCCTGAAAATTTGCCATCAACATGGCAGCAGCCATTCCTTTTCCGCTTACATCAGCCATACATAAGATAAACTCCTCATCACTTACTTTAATAAAGTCGTAATAATCTCCGCCTACATGCTGATGCGGTAAATAAAAAGCATCAACCTGCATGCGTGTGTGTGAATCAAGCGTAGAGGGGATTAACATTTCCTGTACCTCTGCTGCAAGTTCTAACTCTTTGCGCAAGGCAGCTTGCGCTATACTTTCTTTAGTAAGCCTTTTATTTTCTATCGCAACAACAATAATGTTGGTTATGGTGTGAATAAATGGCAACACTTCACGTTTCGAAAAATCTTCACTGCCTTTTATATCTCCAATTAAAGCGTAAGCCAAAAGTTTATTGTTATGATAAACCGGTATGGCACTTTCATTTTTTTTCAACCATTCGGGGGCTGCAATTTTTTTTTCGTTAAGCGAGTTTAAACTGCCAGAAAAAACATCTGGATTTATTTCATTGTTTTCATCAAAGCCGAAAGAAAAAATTTTGTGCCAGCTTTCCTCATGTACAAAAAGCAAAGCCTTTCCTACCTGTAAATGTTGCTGTAACACATTTTGATAAATGTTATAGAGCTGCGAAGCCTCTAAATTGTAATTAATGGCTTTGGTAATTTGCAACAACCAGTGCAGTTGTAGTTTTTTACTTTCTAATTCGGAATTTACTTTCAATTGTCAATGGTGAATTGTGAATAGGCAAAGGAAGATGGGCTGTGGTCTATGATCTTCTTATTTTGAACTTGACTTTTTCCTCTTTCAACTTTTTTTCCTGACCAAATCCGGCAAATACTTTAATGCTGCAATCTCCTTCATCTTTTCACGGGCTTCTTCTGCGGGTGAGCCAAAATATATTTTACCGGCTTTTAATGTTTGTCCTACTCCTGATTGTGCGAGCACAACTGCTCCTTTTTCAATAACAATATCGCTGCGCACACCTACCTGTCCCCACATGGTAACATTATCTTCAATTTTAACCACACCGGCAATACCAACCTGCGCGGCAAATAAGCAATTTTTACCAATAACGGTATCGTGCCCCACATGCACATGGTTATCTAACTTGCTGCCTTTACCAATAACAGTGTTGCCACTTACACCTTTATCAATAGTTGACATTGCGCCAATTTCCACATCATCTTCTATCACCACGCTTCCGCACGAATGCATTTTATCGTAAAACTCAGGTCTCTTTTTATAATAGAAAGCATCGGCACCTATTACGGTGTTGGCATGTATGATAACGTTATCGCCAATGGTGCAGCCATCATACACAACCACTCCTGGATACAGCACACAATTTTTTCCAACAATAACATCATTGCCCAGAAAAACATTAGGCATTATGTTACTCCCCTCACCAACTTTTGCGCTCTTGCTCACCATTTCTTTTGAATAATTATTTGGAGAGAAGTGTTTGGTCAAAAAATTATAATCCCTAAAAGGATCATCACTAAACAAAAGCGACTTGCCTAAGGGGCATTTCACTTCTTTATTAATTAAAATGGTGGTGGCAGCGCTTGTTAAAGATTTGTCGTAATACTTTGGGTGATCAACAAAAGTTAAATCCCCTGCTTCAACCATATGTATTTCGTTAATGCCGGTTACTGCAAAATTTTCATCGCCCGAAAATTTGGCGCTAATAAGATTAGCAATTTCTTTAAGCGAGTAGGAGCGAGGTAGCTTCATTTGTAGTGTTAAAACCTTTAAACAACAATTAAACTTGAAACAATTGTGAACAAAAGTAAAAATAACCAAATCATATTTGACATTTCTCTTTTACTTACCCTTAAAAATCCTACTTTCGCGACCCATTTTGGAAAACAAGAGATAGGGGATAAAAGTCAAAGGTCAAAAGATTAGGTAGGCTCAAGACACAAAACTCTGAACTCAAGACACAAAACTCCGAACTCATTTCACATGAATAACATCAGAAACATTGCCATCATTGCCCACGTTGACCACGGAAAAACTACGCTGGTTGACAAAATTCTTCATCAGTCTAAAGTATTCAGAGATAACCAGGAAACCGGTGAACTCATTTTAGATAACAACGACCTTGAGCGTGAGCGAGGCATTACCATTGTTGCTAAAAACGTTTCGGTAACATACAAAGGCACCAAGATTAATATTATTGATACACCCGGGCACGCAGATTTTGGCGGTGAGGTTGAACGTGTGCTTACAATGGCTGATGGAGTTTTACTTTTGGTTGATGCCTTTGAAGGGCCCATGCCACAAACACGTTTCGTTTTACAAAAAGCTATCTCACTTGGTTTAAAACCAATTGTGGTAGTTAATAAAGTTGATAAAGAAAATTGCAGACCTGATGAAGTGCATGAGCAGGTTTTTGATTTGATGTTTCATCTTGAGGCTACTGAAGAGCAGTTGGATTTTCCTACTTTTTACGGTTCTTCAAAACATGGGTGGATGAGCGCTGATTGGAAAAACCAGACTACAGATATTACCGCATTGCTGGATGGAATTATAGAACACATACCTGCTGCACCTTATAACGAGGGTACACCACAGTTGCAGATTACATCGCTTGATTATTCAAGTTATGTTGGGCGTATAGCCATAGGCAGATTACACCGTGGTGAGTTAAAAGAAAACATGCCTGTTAGTTTGGTAAAGCGCGATGGCACTATTAAAAAGAATCGCATTAAGGAGCTTTTTGTCTTCGAGGGCTTGGGTAGAAAAAAAGTTGCAGAAGTAAAATCAGGGGATATATGCGCCATTAACGGTTTGGAAGATTTTGAAATTGGTGATACTGTTGCCGATTTTGAAAACCCTGAAGGATTAAAACCTATTGCCGTTGACGAGCCTACCATGAGCATGTTGTTTACCATTAACAACTCTCCGTTTTTTGGTAAGGAAGGTAAGTTTGTAACATCACGCCATTTGCGCGACAGATTATATAAAGAGACAGAAAAGAATCTTGCATTGCGTGTTGAAGAAACGGATTCGCCCGATGCATATTTGGTTTATGGCAGGGGCATTTTGCATTTGTCTATTTTGATAGAAACAATGCGCAGAGAAGGATATGAGCTACAGGTAGGTCAGCCGCAGGTTATTATTAAAGAGATAGATGGAATGAAGCATGAACCAGTAGAAAATTTAACAGTTGATGTACCCGGTGATGTTGCTGGTAAAGTAATTGAATTGGTTACTATGCGCAAAGGAGAGCTTTTGGTAATGGAACCAAAAGGAGATTTGCAGCATTTAGAGTTTACTATACCTGCACGTGGTATAATTGGTTTGCGCAACAATGTGCTTACCGCTACAGCGGGCGAAGCAATTATGGCGCACCGTTTTAAGGCTTATGAAGCATGGAAAGGCTCCATACCCGGGCGTATTGCCGGTGTGTTAATTGCAAAAGAGGCGGGTACTGCCACCGCTTATTCTATTGACAAGTTACAAGAGCGCGGAGCATTTTTTATTGACCCGGGTGATGTTATTTACGGAGGGCAACTTATTGGCGAACATATACGCCCTACTGATTTAATTGTAAACCCCTGCGAAGCAAAAAAACTTTCTAACGTGCGCGCCACAGGCAGTGATGATGCTGCGCGCATTACACCCAAAAGAAATTTTTCCTTGGAAGAAGCCATGGAATACATTGGCAACGATGAGTATTTGGAGGTAACACCCAAAGCCCTCCGTATGCGCAAAATACACTTAGACGAAAACGTGCGCAAGCGCATGGAGCGTAAGTTGGAGAACGCTTAAAGGGAATTAGAAATTATGAGTTATAAATTGCGCCAGCAACTCCAATCTGTGTGATAGCAAGTGTAAGAGCGAGAGGGGTTAGGGGGTGTGTTAAAACAATAGTTGCAAGGTATTGTGCGTAAGCTCTGCTGACAGGTTTTGCTCAATTATAAAATGAAGTTTTTATTTCTTTTTTTCATTAATGGTTAAAACAGTTTTGTTTAATGAGTTGATTAACTATTTAAGTTTGAAGTTCACTAATTAATTTGGTTATGCTCCGTTTCTTCAACCTATTTACAGAAATAATTGGCTGGTTACAGATTGTTGCTTCTCCTTTTCTTGTAGGTATTGTAATTGGGGCTTTAATTTATTTACAAAATCCTTCTGAAACTCGTCTTATTTTCTCAACCATTATTGTATTAACAGGGTTAATTACAGGAATTATTTTTGCAAATAAGGTTTGGAGAAAAAAAGGGACAATTAATTTTTTATCTCTCTTAAGTGCAACTCCTGAGCTGGATAATGAAGAGGAGGCAGAGAAAACTAAAAATTCTTCAGGATCATCAATGAAACATTAAGGGTGGTGTAGTTAATTTTCTGTGCAACTCTGTATCTCCAAGTCTCTGTGTTGCTTTTACTACAACTTAGCCCGATGGCTATCAGACATTAAGGACACTGGGTTTAACTGATAGACCATATGGTAATAGTGTAAAGTACTATCTCAGCAATTTGTAAATTTGCATTCATTCTCTACAACCATGCTTACATCAGAAACAGTTACAGACACCACCCTCCAGAAAATTGCCGATAAAGTTTACGCCTGTAAAAGAATTACGCCCGAAGAAGGCATTTATTTATACCAACATGCCGAGCTGGGTTTAGCAGGTGAACTTGCCAATTTCATAAGAGAAAAAAAGAACGGCAACAACACGTACTTCAATCGTAACTATCATATTGAGCCCACCAACGTTTGTATTTTTTCTTGCAAGTTTTGCAGCTACAGCCAGGAGTATAAACATAAAGAGGAAGGATGGGAGTTAAGCAAGCAGCAAATAATGGATAAGGTGTTGAGCTATACTGATGATGCTGTTACCGAAGTACACATAGTTGGTGGTGTTCATCCTAAAATGGACATAAATTATTTTGCTGATGTATTACGCGAAATAAAAAAGGTTAGACCTAACCTGCACATCAAAGGCTTTACGGCTGTTGAATTGGATTACATGATTCGTAAAGCAAAAATGGAGATAAAAGAAGGTTTGCAATTTTTAAAAGATGCCGGACTTGATTCTATACCCGGTGGTGGTGCCGAAATTTTTGACGAAACCATCCGTAAACAAATTTGTGCTGATAAATGCACCGGTGAGGAATGGCTTTTTATACACCAAACTGCGCACAGTATTGGTTTAAAAAGTAATGCCACTATGTTGTACGGACATATAGAAAATTTTGCGCATCGTATTGACCACATGAACCGGCTGCGTTTGTTGCAGGATAAAACCGGAGGCTTCAATACTTTTATTCCACTTAAATTTAGAAACAAGGATAATGACATGAGCCATGTTGCGGAAAGTTCGGTGATTGAAGATTTGCGCAACTATGCCATTGCAAGAATATTTATGGACAACTTTGATCACATAAAAGCATACTGGCCCATGATAGGCAGACAAACTGCCCAACTTTCGCAAAACTTTGGTGTGGATGATTTGGACGGAACCATAGATGACTCAACAAAAATTTACAGTATGGCAGGTGCCGAAGAACAAACACCTTCTTTAACAACAAACGAGTTAATTGATTTGATAAAGTCGGTTGGAAAAAACCCTGTTGAAAGAGATACTTTGTATGGTGTGATAAAAGATTATAAAAGCTAGAATTCAAAGCAATTAAGTACGAAGAACAATTGTAAATCATAAAGTCTTTTGCCAAAAAGTGTTATTTGAAAATCTCTGAATCTTCAGCCGAATAAGTAATCTTATATTAGTTAATAATATTTAAAAATCCTGATAAACCTTCAGATGCTATGAAAAATCGTATAGATTATTGTAATGCGGCAATAAGAGAGTTTTCTGATTTGATTTTTGATGAGTTTAATAATGTTTATTTTTTTTCGGTTGGTCCAGAGTACGGAATTGAACTTAGGTCAAAAAGCTTAAAAAAGGAAATTAGAATTACATTTTCATACTATGTAAATAATAGCAACTGGATGATTGAGATTTACAACCATAAATCTTTATTTCCTTTTAACAAAAAAGCAATTAACATTGTATTGAATGAGAGGTATGAGAAAGACGAAGACTTCGTAAAAATTCCTAAGATAATTGACGACAATAATATTTCTACCGTATTTGGTATGCTATCAGACTTCTTAGTTGATAATGTTAGGATATTAGAAAAACCTTAAAAATCAGGCTATAGTTTTTTCATTCAAAGCATGCTTCTAGGCCTTACATCAACGCCTTTGCAATATCATGCTTGGTAATGATGTAAGTTTTATCCTGTTTAAAATCCTTAATCATTACCGCTTTATTTTTTTCAGAAATCATTTTTGATAACGCGCCCACCGAAGTAGTTGCATCTACAAACAAAAATGCTTCTTCCATTATTGTTTCTATGGGTTTGTGTTTTACTTCTTTACCGCTTAGCAAGGATTGCAAAATTCTATCTTCACTCACCGAGCCAACAATCCTGCTGCCGTTTGTTACAGGCATTTGCGAAAAATTATTTGCAGTCATAATTGAATATGCCTCTGCAATGGTTTTGTTTTGAGCTATCGTAAGCAGCTCAATGTTCTTTCTTGATTCAACCAAATCAAGCGCTGTCATTCCCTTTGCATCTAAATAGCCTTTGGCAAGCATCCACTCATCATTAAATATTTTGGCAAGGTAGCGCGAACCGTGGTCATGAAAAATAACCACCACCACATCTGTTGGTTTTAGTTTATCTTTAAGCTGATGCAATCCTGCAATAGCGCTGCCTGCACTGTTACCAACCCATATACCTTCTTTGCGTACAATATTACGCGTCATAACAGCAGCATCTTTATCGGTAACTTTTTCAAAATGATCTATCACTTTAAAATCGTAATTCTCAGGAATAAAATCTTCGCCAATGCCTTCGGTTACGTAAGGATAAATTTCATTCTTATCCATTTTACCTGTTTCATGAAATGTTTTTAATACTGAACCATAGGTATCAATTCCCCATACTTTAATGTTCGGATTTTTTTCTTTCAAAAATTTTCCTGTCCCAATAATGGTTCCGCCCGTACCTGCACCAACCAAAAGATGTGTAATTTTTCCATCGGTCTGCTCCCAAATTTCAGGTCCTGTTTGCTCATAATGTGCCTGGCGGTTACTTAAATTATCATACTGGTTTGCTTTCCACGAATTAGGAATTTCTTTTACCAATCTAGATGAAACAGAATAATAAGAACGTGGGTCTTCAGGATCAACATTGGTAGGACAAACAATTACATCGGCACCAAAAGCCTTAAGCGCATCTACTTTTTCTTTAGATTGTTTATCGGTAGTGGTAAAAATACATTTATACCCTTTTATAATGGCAGCAATAGCTAGTCCCATTCCGGTGTTACCGCTGGTGCCTTCAATAATAGTTCCACCCGGTTTTAATGCTCCCGTTTTTTCGGCATCCTCAATCATCTTTAGCGCCATACGGTCTTTAATAGAGTTACCCGGATTAAACGTTTCAACCTTGGCAAGAACCGTGGCAGAAATCCCTTCCACAACTTTATTTAATTTAACCAAAGGAGTGTTGCCAATTGCGTCTAATATATTGTTGCAAATTTTTTTCATTAAAGTATTAATAAATATTTGGGAGGCGAAGATAAAAAATGAATTCGCAAAAACTTTAGAGTAACTATTTTAGGTTTCATCAATAGTTTTATGACTTTAGCCGATAAAATTTAAAGCAAATCTTTAATGAAAAAGAAACACGTATTTGAGAAATTGGCGCATAGGGCAACAGAGTTTAGCGGATCAACTTTAGCCTTTATGCTAGCATTATTTACAATATTAATTTGGCTTATTACCGGACCGTATTTTAAGTACAGCGATACCTGGCAGTTGGTAATTAATACAGGCACCACCATTGTTACGTTTTTAATGGTATTTTTAATACAGCGAATGCAAAACAAAGATTCTCAGGCAATACACCTTAAGTTAAATGAATTGGTGGCTGCGTTAGACGGGCCAAGCAACAGACTTATAGATGTAGAGGAAATTTCAGAGGAAGAATTGAAAATTTTAAGTAGCTATTACCAGAAACTTGCTGAAATGGCAAAGAAAGAAAAAAAACTTTCAGTATCTCATTCAATTGAAGAAGCAATGGAACTACACGAAGAAAAGTATTCGAGAACGAAGCAAAAAAGCAAGTAAAATATTGAAAGTTTTTTAGTTACTTAAAATAGAAGTTCCCCGGAATAATTCCTGCTAAAAAAGTATTGAGTTGTGTTCCTGCTGCATCGTATCGGTAAATTTTTCCACGTTGTACGTAATCAATCGCATCAGAAACATAAATTTCATTTGATGATGGATTAATACCAAGCCCGTAAAAGTTTTTGGTGCCGTGAGAAATAAATGGAGCAGGAGGCAGGCTTAATGCAGTAATAGACATCCTATATAAATCGTTGTTTAAATAGTATAAAGTATCATTACCACTGTTCATGTTCAATCGCCACGGAGTTTCTGTTGGGTTTGAAAAAGTGAAGGATAGTTCCACAGAATTATTCAATGGATTAATTCTGTGCAATGAAGCATTAACAGCGTTACTTATACTTCCGCTACATAGAACCCAAAGTTTTCCGTTTTTATCTTCTACAATTGAGTTGGAACCAATTCCGATTGCGATGCTATCTGTTAATACGTCTGTTAACGTATTTATCACATAGAGTTTATCGCTCAAATAGTTTGTAACAAAAACTTTTCCGTAAGACAACGCCATTTCTTCGGTTTGTCCAGAGCATGAAATAGTACCTAATATGGCGTTGTTGCTTAAATCAATTATTGAAACGTAATCAGCATATAAATCTGTTACATAAGCTTTACTATTGCTAACCGGTAAAAAATAACGTGGAGAAGTAAGACCGGTTATGGTTGCAACCGATGCAAAATTACTTTCGTTAACCACCTCAATTTTTCCGGAGTTGTTTACTACCATATAAATCTTCCCATTAAAACGATGCATGCTCTGGCAAACATCTCCCAAGGGTCTGTTGTTGGCAGGTGCAAACAAATCCTGCACGCAATTATTGGAGGAAGGATCGTAATAACTTACCTGTGCGTTACCAAACTGAAAGTTTCCCTCATTGGTTATATACACTCCGTTGGCAGCAGTATTAATTGAGGGTGTAAGAACATCTTCAGGCTTATCTTTTCTGCATGCTGTTATGATGCAGAATGCAATAAGCAATAACCATTTCTTAATCAGATATTGCATGTTGAACTATTAATTTTTTTACTGCATTATTTTTTTCATCACCTAATGAAATAACATACATCCCTGCAGGAATATCTCTTATATCAATTCTGTTTTGATTTACTTTGTTAAGATCCATTTTTCTTACTTCTTTCCCTGTTAAATCTAAAATGGAAATTTTTATTCCGTAATTTATATTGTTTAGGCTGATGTAAATAAATTCTGAAGTTGGATTAGGGTAAACACTAAAATCTAAAGCGACCTTATTTTCATGTAAGTTAAGAGGAGATTCGTGAATAACGCCCACGGCATCCAAATCAAATCCACTTGATGGAAACGGAGTAGTCCACGGGTCATTTATTTTATTTCCGTGACTATCATAACGCACATACATGTCTTGAATAGAACCAACCACATCAATAACCTTAATATGAGTAACAGCGTTTGTATTTAATCCGGGTTGCCCTGTTAATTGGTTCAAGTCAAATGGAGTGCCGTACAACGCTTCGTATTTTCCTGCAAGGTTGTCAATTTGTGTGGCATCAATACTTCCAAAGCCGCCAACTTGTAAAGTGTCTTGCGTATAGGATGTAGAAGGAAACCGGAAATAATTTATGCCGTCAGAGCTAACTTCAACATAAGCAAGTTCAAGAAATGTGTTGCTGAAACTGTTTTCAAAAATGGCAAAATCCCAACCTGCACCATCTGTAACAGGATTTGCAAATGTGAGAATAGCTTCACCACCATCACCTAAACTTACAGTGCCATTTGTTCCTGCTTGCCCCAGTGCCATTGAGCTATCACCTGAATTAGCAAAACCTAAACTCTGATTTGAAATATCCTGCAAACCTATTATAACGGTGCATCCCGTTGCCCATGCAACAAACGCAGAGCTATCTTTATACATAGCCGTAGTTCCGGGAATGCCGGCCGGTGGAGGAAACTGTGCTGACGCAAACTGATGCATCAGCAAAGCAATAATGAATAAGGATTTTTTTCTCATCACTCTTTGACAAATGGTTTTTTTATGTCTTTTACACCAACATTTATAATAACTGTATAAACACCTGCAGGTAATTGTTCAACAGAAATGCTGGTATGCGAATTGTTTGTTTCATAAATCGCCACTCTTCTTCCTGTTACATCATGAACAGAAATAATGTTTGTTGTATTGCTTTTATGATTATGAGGGAAATCAACATTGAGCATTTCTCTCGCAGGATTAGGATATAAGAGTACGTTATCTTTTCCAATTACATCATGTATTGAAAGAGGGCTATCTGCAGTTGTAAAATTATCAATGCAAAAGAAGGCAGGTGTGTTCATTCCAAATGAACCCATATCGGTTGATGATAATGTCATTTGCAAACTGTCAACGTTTCCTAATGAAGTTAAATCAACCCACTGCCATGTTTTTAAAATATAATCCTGGGCGTTGTTTACAAAGCGGTAATCTGCTAAATAAAATTCAACGCTGTCATTGGTCATAACTCCGCCAAACCATTTTCTGATGGTTAATTTATACCAATCAGGATCATTACCTGTTATACCTCCAAACTTTTTTGAAAAGGCATCACCATCTCTCATGCTCAAAGCCGCAAAAGTTGAGTTGGTAATATAAAATCCATTTACGACTTTGCCCATAGCCGTAGCGTTTAAATTAATTATCGGGTTTAAATTTCCAACAGCATAATTATTGGAACCATTAAACCCGGATGCTGTAATGGCGCTGTAATTGTTTATAAAACCTGCTGTAGTGCTGTCCTGCATATTGGAATATGCCCATCCGCTTGCCCAGTAAAAAAAAGTGGAATCATATACGTTTGGAAAAATGGCATTTCCATCAGTAAATGATACGCCACCGGGAGATGCTGCCCCATCCCAATAAGAGTTTGGTGAAAGGCTTAATGATTCAAAAGTGGAAACGGTTTGTGCATTGGCTGTTTTTAATACTGTTGTTGCAATAGCCGTGATGGAGATAAGTTGTAAAATTTTCTGCATGTGTAAATTATTTAGTTGTTGTTTTATTCGGATTATTAAAAGAAAAGGAAATTCCTGTTTCAAAATTCTGTAAAGGCATGGCTCTGTTTAAAAGCAATTGATATTCCTTGTTCCATATATTGTTTATTTGAAAGTATGCCGATGCAGATGAGTTTTTCCGTTTTATTCTATAGGAAATATTTGCTGAACCTAAATCGTAAGGTGTTAAATACTGCGTGTTATCTGTGGAAGTATAGCGGTAGCCGGTATAGTTGTGCCTGTAAGAGATTGCCAATCGCTTAAACTCTATTGTAGCTTTTGCGAGTCCGCTATACATGGGGGTATAAATTAATTGTTTGTTTAGCGCTTCGTCATTTTCGTAACGTGTTTTGTTGTTGGTTGACAAAACATAATTGGTGATAACGGCAATAGAGATTTTAGTTTTTCCATTATGCACAATAAGTTTGTTATTCGTTTCAATACCTCTGCTCCAAACACTGGCAATGTTTTGCGGACTCCAGTAAGTAATGCCGGGAAGCCATAAAATCCAATCAGACATATCCCTGTTAAACACAGTTGCTTCTGATGAAAAAGTAAAATGCTTTTTTGCAACATTTAATTTCAATCCTGCTTCCTGTGCGTATCCGCTTTCTGAAAGTAAATCGGGATTGCCACCAGGATACCAGTATAAATCATTTAAAGCAGGTATTCGATAAACTCTTGATACAGATGCTTTTGCCAGCAGGTAGTCTGTAATTTTATAATCAACTCCTGCTGAAAATGTAAATGGGGCAAAGTTTTTTTCTTGTAATTCCTGACGTGCGGAAACGGAAGTATTTAACTTCTCATTAATTGAACGAAATGAGTACAATAGAAATAGTGCTGTACGGTTTTGGTTTTGCTGATGGTAATAGTTTGGGGTAATTGCTGAAACATAAGTATTATTTACACCAGCATTTACTGAATGTGATTTAGATAGTTGAAATTTATCTTCAGCCTCCATAATAAATTCTGAAGAATGGCTTGTTTCAGAATAATTGTAAGTGGCATCTTCATACTTTAATTTCTCATTAAAAAAGGCTGCTCTAATTGTTGTAAGATGTTTTCCGTGGTTGTTTTTATAAGCAGATGCAAACCTGTAATTTTTATCAAACTGTTCTGACCGGTTAATTTCCTGCAACATAGTAGGAGGTATTTCACGTGCTGCCTGCTGCAACCATAACATCAGGTTTATTCCCTGGTTCTGATCAATCTTAAAATAATTTTCAGAAACCATTCCATAATTTTTAATAGTTGCATTTGTTTGTTTTCGTTTTTCAGAACTAATGTTTATCGCATAAATGTTGTTGTACTCAAAATTGTTTTTTGCCGAGGCATTATAAATTTTTAAGACTGATACAAACCTTTTTTTGCTTAGCTCAATATTCAATTGTTGCTTGTAGCTGTTAAAACTTCCTGCTGACAGATTGATTGTTGCTGTAACCCCTTTATCATACTTTGCATAATTGTTCAGGTGAATGGCACCTCCCACTGCGCCACTTCCCCATAATGCTGTAGAACTTCCAAACTGTAGAGAAACCGATTCACTTGAAGTAACAGGTACCAACGCTAAATCGGTTTGACCATACATGGGGCTGTTAATGTTAAAACCGTTCCATAAAACTGCTGTGTGAGACGCATTGCCTCCTCTGAATGAAGTAGAAGCAAGAGAACCCATTCCATAAGATTTAACAAACACAGGGCTTTCATCTGCCAATAAATCAGCAAGATTTTTATCAATGTATTTGCTGTAAATTATGCTGTCGAATGTGGTGATTTTTGTTCCCGCAGAAAAACCTGCAAGCCTGTTTGATGTAACGGTTACTGTTTTGATATGTATAATAGAATCAGGTTGGATCTCTTGGCAAAAACCGGGTTCGTGATTAAGCAATATGGCAAAAACCAAATTCATAATTATAAATCTCAAGCAGGTTTTCATTGAGAATTATGCATGGTTAGTTTTAAGTGCAGAGATTCTTTTTTGTGCCAGTTCAAATGTTCCGAACAAAACAGCGCAATAAAATAAATCTCCAAGCAATGTTCCTTTAATAAATGGTATACCTGCAGCGTAGCAGGAAACTAGTCCATTTAAATTTTGTGGATAGGAACCGTAACAGGCAAAATTTGTAACAGCAAAAAATAAAATTGTAGAAATCAATGATGCAAATAGTACTCTTTGAGTATTAACTTTCTTTAAAATAAAAAAAGATACAAATGTTATAAGCAGGTAGCTTCCGTATTGCCAGTAAAAGCCTGAGTAGAACCATGTAAAAGTCTTGTAGTGTTGGGCATAAATAACGTTATTGATAAACAAATCGCTAAGCCAGGTAGCGGTTATAGGAATAATAAATACCTGCCATTTTTTTTGAAAATAGGCTGCACCAAATATTCCTATTGCGGCCAAAGGAGAAAAGTTTGGCATATGCGTAATGATTCGGCTGAAGGCTGCCAGCACAATAAGTGAAGCAATTACGGTAAAGCGAAGATTGATTTTGTTGTGTTTCATTTGCTGAAATTGTTTTATAATATGCAAAGCAGCAACGAACAACTGTATAGCAAATTCAGGTTACTGAAAATGCTAAGTCAGTGCATTACTTCTATTGCGGAAGTTCCGGCACTAAATGTTAAGGCAAGTATCTGGCTCTTCTTTTTAAAGAATTACAGTTGCGCAACAGCCCATGATTTACACATGGTTCCTTTTTAATTGCAGCTTAATTCAGCCGCACACCTTTACAAAATTTTAAAGAACTGGTGCAAAGAAAAGGTTTTTTTTGGTTTTTAAGCACGACCTTCAAATTTGAAATCTTGAAAACAGGTATGGGTTTTAATCCTATTTTTGAGTAGCGTTAAGTTCCCTAAATGTTATTCAAATGAAAATAGCACTCACAATGTTTTGCCTTGTAACAACAATCTTTATAAGCAGAGCTAATAGTTTGCCTGGAAATAATTTAGAAGATGACAAATTAAAGAAGGAGTGTATGAACAGGGTAATTGCTCATGATGATTCCTTAGGTAAAATACGCAACCATGCATGTGAGAAGATTTCTTTGAGCCAGAGCATAAAGGACTATAGTGCCGGTATGAAAAAATTTAGTTATAAAAAATGCCCTGAATCTTTTAAAAAAGCTTTTGAGAGACACAGGCAAGCGTGGGCGGATATGCTTGTTGTTACAGATAAATATCCTGACTTGCGAGGTGAAATGCATGTACTTTTTAAGCAACTGGAAGAAGGCAAGGATGCTGAACTTTTTAAACCGCTTTTAAAAGCTATATGGGATACGTGGGCAGAGGTAGAAAACGCAAGAAAGGAGAATAAGTAAGTACGGTTTACTTAAACTGATAGGGCTGTTAGTAATTATGATATACAGCTTGTAGTTCTTTTTTGTGAATTTATTTTTCAATATAAAAAGTTACAATAATGAAAATCGCAATTATTATTTTAATGCTTTTGGTTGTGCATCCATGCTTTGCACAGGAAAGCAAACAGGACGTTAAAAAGTTTTGTCTTTACATGAAGTTGTCAGATAAAACAACTTCATCAACTTTAAAAGTTACCGTTAAGAATGGAAGAAAAATAATAGCTGACAGAGGTGGTTATAAAAAGGTAACGAGGATTAATAAAAAGTCGTTTACCAGGTTTAAGAATGAAATAATAAACAAAAGCGGATTTTATGATCTTGCAGCAAGCATACAGTGCAATGATTGTACTACAACAAGAACTGTAACTTTAAAGGTGAAAACAAACAGAGGAAATAAAACTGTTACAGCAAACAATCCTCATGAGACGAGTAAGATCGTTGAGCAAATTATCAGTGATGTGGAAAATATGGTTGGGACCTTATAAAGAAATAGATTCAGCTTGAGACATTAACAAAAAACGCTACCATAACTGGTAGCGTTTTTTGTTGAGCAGAAATATATTATCTCACAATGTTTATTTTTTTAGTTATGTAATTATCACCATATTTTATCACGCACATATATATGCCGTTGTCAAAAGCAGATGTGTTTATTTTAATGCTGCCTTTGCCACTCAGGTAACCTACAGTGGCAGCAGCAACCTGCTGCCCAGTGCTGTTAAAAATAGTGTAACTTACATTTTGTTTAGCTACAGCATCATAACTTAGGTTGGTATAGTGCGATGCTGGGTTTGGGTATAAACTGAGAAACAAATTTTCTGCGGTTTCATTTATACCTGTTACCTTTTCGATGTAGGCATTAATCATTACATCTTCAATTTCGCGGTAACGGTAGCTTGCCCAATTACCAATATTACTAGCCTGCCCTAAAATTTCGTAAGTGCGGTTACTCACTGGTGGAGACTGGTTTTGACCAAGAGTAACACCAGCACCTCCCATTCCCCAACCAACATAAAAACTGCCTGAGCTAAGTAATATTGGTGTTGTAAGTACTACATCATTCCACGTACCAATTACAACTGAAGCAGGATCAACAAATACAGAGTCAAGTACATTATTAGGTGCGCCATTAGGCCCGGTATCATCTAATATCATTGCATAAAATCCAACAGCGTTTGGATCGTCAACAATAAACATTCTTACTTTGGTAATTATGCAAGGAGTGAACGGAGGAACAAAATGCATAGCAGCACCACCGGCACCACCTGTCCAGTTAAGTCCACCCAAGCCGGCATCTACTCCGTTATCAAAACTAAGGAGTATAGAAAGTTGTGTGGTGTCAACTGCTTGCAATTCGAGCGTTTTATCATTGTTAGAAGGCGTGGCATCACCAGTTAGTAAAGTAGAGTTAATATGGCGATAAGTTCCCGGAATTGTTGGTGTCCAGGTATCAGGAAAAGTAACTAACTGTGATACAGCTGGCGCAAGACCGGTCACGGCTATTGTATCACGCACCTGAATTGCATTAGCCGCATTTACAACACGCGAGTAAGAATTAAAACTTGCAATTGGTTGGTTACCTGTGTTGCGTACTTCAACTACACTCGTGTAGTTACCGCCATTAACAGAGCGAAAAAGCCCGCCATTCTCATCATTGTTGCAGTAGGTTGTTGATGCATCATTTATAGCAAGTGATGTAGTAGCCGGATATAAAAATTTAACTGTTGAGCCAATGGTTGGGTAAATTTCAAACAATACTTGCAGACCTATGTTGCCTGAGTTGTTTTCAATACCAGTACTTACAAAACTTGCGGCTGATTGGCTTGCCCCAACTTGATTTTGATATTGATAAAGTATAGAGCTATCGTTAGTTGACAATACAACTTGAAAAGTATTTAAACCTGTATAACCTGGTGCTGTCGAACTCCAGAAAGGAACATCTTTCCATGTAACAACAAGCGTGTCGTTACCAGAACTGAACCAGTATTTACACGATGCTCCAGCCACGGGCTGACTTGCATTGTCAACAAATGTTAAGTCCGTTGCCATAGCTGCTAAATAATTGTTTGGATTACCGGGTACAGGTATTGGAGGGAAAGGATGAGCCATAGGGCTGCTGCTAAAACCAATATATCCGTTTGAGCCAATCCAAAAGGATGCAGGCTGATACCAGTAATAAGTAAATGGAGCTTGCATAAAAAAAGGTCCGCGAATGTTATCGTCTGCCAGTCCGGTAACGGTAACGGCAGTAGGCATACTGTCTAATTCTATCCAGTTGTAGCCTTGTCCAAGAGGATCGTTGCTGTTACGCCATATATAGCCATAGGCATCGGGTCCACCAGAGGTTTGAGCTGTTGCGTTTTGTATGCAAGCAGTCATTAGTAAAAGTGTAAAGAGTTTTTTCATGATAATGTTGTTTTAAGTGAGATTGATTTTGGTTTTCCAAAAGAAAGGAATTATGATGAATAATAAAAGAATAATTTTTTTGTATATATAAATGAGTATATTATTTAAGATTATTCGTTACTCAAACTTTAAGTTTATTCTTCAGGCTCACACTAATTAGGACGGTTTTTTTAATTTTTTTAAAAAAAAATCCAACCATATTAAATAAAAGAACTTTTACTTATTTTTAGCATCGCAATAAGTATTAACTCAAATCCTAAAAACAACATCTCTTTTTTGATGAAAAGATTATTGAAGTTTGCATTTTTTCTAATTCTTTTTCTTTCCTCTTTTAAAATGGTTGCCACCCACATAGTGGGTGGAGTGGTTTATTATAAAAAGCTAACCGGCAACACGTATGAAATAAAATTAATCGTTTACCGCGATTGTTTCTATGGTGTACCTCCGTTTGATGCACCTGCTTCCATAGGTTTTTTTGATGGAGCCACCAATAATCTTTTTACGGAAGTACTTCTTTCCACTTCCGATTCCGTAAATGTGCCCAACTTTGTAAATAATGATTGCTTTACAGCACCGGTAAATATTTGTTACCGCGAAGCACGATATACTTTTAACGTTACGCTTCCACCAAATCCCAATGGATACATTATAGCTTATCAACGCTGCTGCCGAAATAATAGCATTTCAAATATTGTAAACCCTCAATCAGTTGGTGCTACTTATTTAGCTACTATTCCATCATCAGCATTTACCACAAATAATTCTAATCCGGTTTATACAAATTTTCCACCAACCTTTATCTGCCTTGGCTTTCCTCTTGTGTTTGATCATTCTGCTATTGATGCTGATGGAGACTCGTTAGTGTATGAACTCTGTACTCCTTTAGATGGTGCTTCTTTTTCCGACCCTATTCCTCAGCCTCCTTATAATCCTCCATACTCACCAGTTACTTTTATTTCACCATATTCAACATCTAATATGTTAAATGCAATAGGAGGAGGCGCACCTTTGTCTATTAACCCACAAACAGGATTATTAACTGCCATCCCAACAACCATAGGTCAGTTTGTAGTAGGGGTATGTGTTAGAGAGTATAGAGGGAATATTTTTCTTGGAAGTACCAGAAGGGATTTTCAGTTTAATGTAATTCCGTGTCCTTCCTTAATTGTAGCTGATTTCAGTGCGCAGCAGTCGAATATCATTACCTTATGTGGTTCATTTGATGTTGATTTTATAAATCAGAGTTTTGGGGCAGGCAGTTATCTTTGGAATTTTGGCGACCCAACAACTCTTGGGGATACTTCTAATGCAACAAATCCATCTTACACTTATCCTGATACCGGTGTGTATAACGTTACGCTTATTGCCTATTCTTCCCTGAATCCAAATTGTGCCGATACGGCTTTCGCTACCGTTACCATAAAACCTGAGTTAACTACGGATTTTACTTTTACCACTACTCCTTGTACATACAATGTTCAGTTCAATGATTTTATCACCAACAACACGGGTACATTAACTAGTGTTAGCTATAATTTTGGTGATAATACCTCCGGTAATACATCCGATCCATTACACACTTATGGTGGTCCCGGAACTTACACCGTTACTCTTATTACAACTTCTTCTGATGGCTGTTTAGACACCATTCAAAAACAATTAACAATAGTACCTATAATAAATGCGGGTACAGGTTCTAGGTCTGTTGTATGTAATACCGATTGCAATGGCGAGGCTTGGGCAACACCTGCAAACGGAACACCTCCTTACAATTACCTTTGGAGTACCAGTGCCACTACAGACAGTATTTTTAATTTATGCTCAGGAACCTATACCGTTACCGTTTCCGATTTTAATAGTTGCTCAACTACACGTACAGTTACAGTTAACCAGCCAACACCACTTTCTTCGTCAGCATCAGCTACTGATGATTACTGCGGAGCAATTTGCATAGGCACTGCTACGGGAATTGCAACAGGTGCAACTCCTCCTTATACATTTACATGGAGCAACGGGCAAACAGGCAACTACATTAAAAATCTTTGCCAGGGAACATATACAGTTACCATTACCGATGCATTGGGCTGCACCACACAAACACAAACTGTTAATGTAGGCTTACAAAATATTTTTCCTTCACTTTCAGTGTCTATCAGTGATGATACTATTTATGTAGGCGAATCGGTTCAACTGTTTGCTATTACCAATGGTGCTACATATACGTGGGCTCCATCAAATATTTTAAATTCCGCAACAATTTATAATCCTGTTGCTACACCCACACAACCTGTTACTTTTATAGTAACAATTAATGATTCGCTTGGTTGCCCAGTTACAGATTCCATCAGCATTCACGTAAAAGAAGTTATTTGTTACGAGCCTGCTATTTTTATTCCCAATGCTTTTACACCAAACGATGATGCCAACAATGATATATTCAGGGTAAGAGGTGACCAAATTCGCGAATTACTTGTGCGTGTGTATGACCGCTGGGGAGAAAAAGTTTTTGAAACCACTACTCCGGGCAAAGGGTGGGATGGAACCTATAAAGGAAAAAAAGTAACCCCGGGTGTGTTTGTTTATTATGTTGAGGCGATTTGTTTTAATAACGAGAAATTTTTTAAGAAGGGAAATGTTACAGTAATACGATGAAGTTGATTTCAAAAAAAATATCAAAACTTTTATTTGCTGCTGCATGTTGCATGATTTGCATCAATGTTGTTGCACAAGACATTCATTTCTCTCAGTTTTATTGTGCACCATTAGTTATAAACCCTGCCAAAACAGGAAATTTTAATGGTGACTATCGTCTCACCGGTATTCACCGCAACCAGTGGAAATCGGTAACTGTTCCCTATAAAACTTTTTCAGGTTCGTTTGATATGCGCATTAACGAAGCAGAAGAAAGCAAAGGTTTCTTAAGCGCAGGAATTGTTTTTAATAATGATAAAGCCGGTGATAGCGACTTTGGTTTAACTGAAGGTGCTTTATCTGTTGCGTATTCTTTCTATATTGATAAAGACAAAAAGAATATGATTACCGCAGCACTGCAACCGGGCTTTGCACAAAAAAGTATAAATTACGGCAACCTTACTTTCGATAGTCAATACAATGGTGATGTGTTTGACCCCAGCGCTCCCACAAATGAAACGTTTAATAAATCAAGCATTACTTATTTTGATATAAATACAGGTTTGCATTTTCGTCATGTAAACGAAGATAAATTTGCCCTCAGTAGTGGAATAGGTATGCAGCATCTCAACAAACCGGAGCAAAATTTTTTCAGCGATAAGGTTACATTGTTTCCAAGATATGCATTTGACCTAAACCTGGGTATTAAAGCAAGTGAGCGTATTTATGTTCTTCCATCTTTACTTTATCAAATGCAGGGGAAATTTACTGAGCTAAACGGAGGTGGTAACGTAAAATTTGCGCTTAGTAAAAACGAAAAAAATGAAATGGCAATTTATCTTGGTGGTTTTTTCCGTACCAAAGATGCAGGCATTGCCCGCGTTGGTTTAGATTACAACAACCTTCATTTGGGCTTTGCTTATGATTTTAACACCAGCGATTTAGACAGGGCAAGTAATGGAAAAGGTGGTTACGAAATGGCCCTGATTTATATTTTCAAAAAAGTAAAACCGCTTAAAATTAATCCTCCATGCCCGGTTTATTAAACAAATATGAGTTGCGATATGTGTAAACGATTTTTTCTTTTGCTTTTAGTTGTGTGGAGTTTTAATAACAATCATTCAAACGCACAATCTTATAATGCCTACATACGTGCAGGCGATAAAGCAATTCAGTCAGGTGATTATTACTCTGCCACATCTTATTATTTTGAAGCACTAAAAATTAATAACGATGATGCGGAGGTACTTTATAAAATGGCTGAAGGCAGTCGCATGTTTAACGATTACATTAATGCTGCTAAGTTTTACCAACAGGTGGTTGTAAAAGATAAAAAGAGTGAGTTTCCTCTTGCTGTGTTTTGGCTTGCACGTATGAAACAATTTTTGGGCGATTATGATAATGCCAAAACGCTTTTCAGCACCTACCATTCGCGCAACATTAACAACAACGACTATTATACCAATAAAGCAAAAACAGAAATGGCCAATTGTGATTCAGCAAAAGTCATTGTTGCCGACTCTTTAAATGTTGAAATTAAAAACCTTGGCGCTCCCGTAAACAGTGTTTATTCTGATTTTGCTGCACAGCAAGTTGCAGATTCTGTTCTATATTATTCTTCTTTAAAGTTTGAGATAAAAGGAAAAAAGAAAAGAGGAGGGAAGAAGTATGTATCGCGAATATTGCGTGCGCGAAATGATGATAATAAATGGAAGGAGCCTATTGAACTTGGGAAAGTAAATGAGCAGGTAATGCACAACTGCAATGCGTCCATAAGCCCCGATGGAAAAATTATGGTGTATGCACGTTGCAATTATGTTGGCGCTAACCTTGTTTGTAATTTGTATGAAAGCGCCATGCAAAACGGGCAGTGGGCTGAGGGTGTAAAACTTCCTGCTACGATAAATGTACCACGCTACACATCCACACAACCTTGTATAACAAGTGGCGGACCCGATGGTTACATGCTTTATTATGTTACCAATCGGCCCGATGGCGCAGGTAAATTAGATGTATGGAAAGTTCACCGCAGCGCAAATGGAGTTTACGCTACACCATCCAACATTGGCAACAGCATTAATACAAGTGATGATGATATATCTCCTTTTTATGATAACAAAGCACAATCACTTTACTTTTCATCAGAAGGGCATAATGGTTTAGGTGGCTTTGATGTTTACCAAAGTAAATTTAATGGTAGCGATTTTACTTCTCCGGTAAACATCGGTTATCCACTAAACACCAGCTATAATGAAGTTTATTTTACTTCTGTTAAAGACTCAAACTATTTATTTTCGAGTAATCGCCCGGGTTCAATGTATATTAAAGCACGCACTTGCTGCTATGATATTTACAGCGCTAAGCTTTTTCCAAAAATTATTAGTTCTGTTGTTGATGTAAAAAAAGATTCAGCTATTTCAAATGTTACTGTTAAAGATTCTGTTTACGAGCGTAACGTTTTTCTCAAACTTTATTTTGATAATGATATACCTGACAGCCGCACGTTTAAAACCACTACTCAGTTTAATTACGAAGAACTTTACCTCGATTATGTTAATAGGCATAATGATTATATGAATTCTTTTACTGTGGATTTAACGGATTCGCAAAAGATAGATGCACAACAAGCCATGAATACTTTTTTTGAAAATAAATTAGAAAAAGGTTTTAAAGGATTGGAAAGATTTTCGGCTTATGTATTAAAATTGCTTGACGAAGGGAATAAAGTGGAACTGAAAGTGAGAGGCTCTGCAAGCCCACTTGCTAACTCTGCTTATAACACCAATTTATCAAAGAGAAGAATAGTTAGCATCATCAATTATTGGAAAGAATATAAAGATGAGGCTTTGAACAAATACCTTAAAAACAAGAGCCTTATTATAACACAGGAGCCTGTGGGCGAAAATCTTACCCAAAAAGGATTGAGCGATAATTTAAAGGATTTACGTAACTCTGTTTACAATCCTAACGTAGCAATGGAACGATACATAGAAGTCGTAAAATTCATTGTTAACGGAAAAGAAGAATATTAACGTTTTTTTGTGCAGGCTCTTATTGAGTGGCTGTTTATTGCTTTGTTATACTTTTTCTTTCTCACAAAATTTAGTGGTGAATGGAAGTTTTGAAAATGCCATCTGCCCGGTTCCTCCAATAGGCACCGGGCAGCTAACTCAGGCTACAGGCTGGGAAAACCCTTGCAGCAGTGGCAGCACCGCTCCGGATTTATTCAGCACATGCTTTGATAACACACTTGCAGGAGGCACTTGTTTTAGAGTTAGCGTCCCGGTAAACTTTGCCGCTGGTAACTGTGCCGCCCGCACAGGTAATAACTATGCCGGAATTATTTGCTACAGGAGCAACAATATGCTTCGAGAGTACATATCTTCCAATCTATCGGCTACACTTGTTTCCGGAAAAGTTTATAAGGTTGGGTTTTATGCAAAGCGTGCACCTAATTGCAGATATGCAACCAGTGGTTTGGCAGCGTATCTCTCAGCAGGTAAGCCCAACCAAAGTGGTAATGGACTTATAATGCAAACCCCTCAAATTAGTTTTGCAACTCAGCTTATTGATACTACACAATGGACATTAATTGAAGGTTACTTTCTTCCACAGTCTAATCTCAATTATATAACTATCGGTAATTTTAAAAATGATGCACAGTCTGCCATTCTGGATTTAGGAAGCGCGCCCAATACCGTTTGTCTTGATCGTAACTCGTATTATTTTATTGAGGATGTATTTGTTGAGGAAGTAGTAGAGAATCTCTCTATTGATGGTGATACAGTAGTTTGTACAGGTGGAACCACAACATTAACGGCATCATCTACCCATCCGTTTTGGTGGAGTACAGCAAATAACCCTACGGATACATTTAGCCTTCAGCAAAGTATAACCGTAAATCCGTTAATAGAGCCAGCTTTTATACTTAATGGTTTCTTTCAAAAGAAATCTGTTTCAATAGATGTTATCTCTCCTCCGGCTGTAAATCTGGGTGCTGATACTACCATTTGTGAAGGAGAAGCACTTCAACTACACGCAGCAAATATGGGCTGCAATTACGTTTGGTCAACAAATGAAAAGGAGGAATATGTGGAGGTTAAAAATTCCGGAACTTATTGGGTAGATGTAACAAACCAAGGTTGCACAGTAAGCGATACAGTTAATGTAAATGTTGAATTAGTGCCGGACATTAATCTTGGTTTAGATTCACTTTTTTGTTTAACAGATTACGATTCATTAGTCCTTGATGCAGGAGAAGGCAACAGTTACTTGTGGAGCCCCACCGGAGAAACAACACGTTATAAAAGTGTTTCAATACCGGGTAATTATTCAGTAATTGTTATTTACTCAAACGGATGCAGAAATGTCGATTCAATTACAGCATTGGAAACATGCCAGCCCCAAATATTTATTCCTAAAGCTTTTTCTCCTAACAACGATTTGCTTAACGATAACTTTAAACCTTATGCAACTAATATTTTAGGATTTGAAATGTCAATAGTTAACCGCTGGGGGCAAACTGTTTTTAATGCAAACAATAAAGCCTGGGACGGAAAGTTTAAACAAAAGAATGCACCACAAGGCGTGTATGTTTACCAGATAACCTGTTACATTATTAATGAGGAAGGCAAACGTGTAGCATTGAACCTAAACGGATGGGTTGCATTAATTGAATAATCAGATAAAATAATAAGATGTTTCTTACACTTAAGTAATCAAAACTAAGTGTACTTTGTTTTAAACCCTAAGAGGCTTAAGACCTTAAAGTAGTCTTTAAATGACTTGGAAACACATTCGTAATCATCAAGCTCAATGTGGTTTGTTTTAAGTGCAAGTGGCACAAAACTCATAGCCATGCGATGGTCTGAGTACGTTTTAATTATTTTCTGAGTGGGTTCAATTTTTGAACGTTCAAGAATTTTAAGTTTTGAAAAATCGCAGAAGTCTGTTTTAATATTCAGTTTGTAAGCCTCCCGCTGAAAAGCATAAGCCCTGTTGGATTCTTTTATTACAAGGTTTTTTAAACCATGTAAATCAGATACCACATTTAATCCGCCACAAGTTGCAGCTACAGGCAATGCAAGGTCGGGTGTGTTAGTAAAGTTAAACGTGAAATAATCAGGTACCACGCTTTTTGTTTTTGTAATAACTATTCCGCTTTTATTATTGCTTGTTTTAACTCCAAACAATTTAAAAATTTCTTTAGTAACCTCATCGCCTTGGAAGCTATTTGGCAAAAGGTTGTTTATTGTTATCTCGGCATTGTTACTCAAAGCAGCAATCTCATAGATAAAGGCAGCAGCACTCCAATCGGCATTAATAGTAAAATTGGTAGCAGCGTACTTTTGCTTTTTAATTACAATGCTGTTTTCTTCTTGCTTAACCATTATTCCAGACTGCACCATCATTTGGGCAGTCATGCTTATGTACGGTTGAGAGCTTATCGCATTTGTTAACGTTATCTCTAAACCTTTATCAAGAGATGGAGCAATCATCATTAGTGCCGAAACAAACTGGCTGCTTTCAGATGCATCAATACTCACCTTGTTTTGTTTGCTGAGCGATGAAGGTTTAATTCTAATAGGAGGGAAGCCTTCCTTGTCTAAATAAGTAATGTCTGCTCCAAGTGTTTTTAGAGCATCAACCAATTTACCTATTGGGCGCAGCAACATCCTTTCACTGCCCGTAATTACTTTTTCTTGTTGAGTAGAGCAGTAGTAAGCAGTTAAAAACCTTAAAACAGTTCCGGCATTTTCGCAATTAGCTTCATCTGCATTACTACTAAGTAGCTTTTGCAAAAGGATAGTATCATCGGCATCTGATAAATTTTGTATATTACAAACATTACCACTCAGTGCATTAATAATAAGCGCCCTGTTGCTTTCGCTTTTACTATGTGGTAAACTTATTTCAGCTGAAAGTTTTTTTGTGTCAGGATGCGTTATTGTAATACCTTTCATGTTCGAGTTTGTAAATAGCAATAGCATCAAGCATATCTTGTTTGCTGCAGGTGTTATTAATAGAAGCTTCTCCTATTTTGTTCAGCAAAGTAAAATTAACTTTTCCCGAAACGTTTTTTTTGTCTGCTAGTAAAAATTTTTCAAGGTATTTTAAAGATGGCACATGAGGGGGGGGGAAATGTTTAAAAACACAGTCACCAATCGCTACTATTTCGTTTAAACTTAGTTTGTTATTTTTGAATGAAAGGCAACTTTCAATAAAAATACCTGCAGCAACGGCTTCTCCGTGTAAGATATCTAATTCGTTTTGTAAGTAGTAGCTTTCAATGGCATGTCCTATGGTATGTCCGAAGTTTAAAAGTTTTCTATAGTTAGCTTCTTTAAAATCTTTTTCCGTAATTTTTGTTTTTACAGTAATAGATTTTTTAAGTACTTCTTCCGTCACATAAAAATCTTTCTCAATCAAATTCCATAAACTTTGATCTGCAATTAAAGCATGTTTAAGAATTTCTGCCCTGCCGCTGTTTAAATGTCTTGGAGGGAGTGTTGTTAAAAACTCGCGGTGAATAACGGTGGCATGTGGTTGCGTAAAGCTTCCTATCATGTTCTTGAAATGCAAAAAGTCTACACTGGTTTTACCGCCAATGGCAGCATCCGTCATTGCCAATAAGGTAGTGGGTATGTTTACAAAGGCTATTCCTCTTTTGTAAACCGATGCAGCAAACCCTCCAATATCACAAATAGTGCCACCACCTAAATTTATCAGCAATGTATTTCGATCTGCATTCTTATTAAGTAAAGCCTTCCAGATAATTTCGCAGGTAGCTAAGGTTTTATTCTGTTCGCCCGATTTAATTTTTATTTCAGTAAAAGGTAAAACACCAATGTGTTTTTTAAAAACAGGCAGGCATTGTTTAGATGTGTTATTATCCGTTAAAACAAAAACCTTTGAATGTTTAAATTTTGAAACCAGCAGTTTCCTTAGCTTCCTTAACGAATCGTTTCCTGTAATAATTACACTCAAAGCTATTGCTTAAAATTATTGTTCTAACTTTTTTTCCGAATCAATATTCATTTGCATTGTTTGCTGGTAAATAGATTCGAGGTGAATGCTGTTAAGCAGATTTAATAAAAACTCGCGCGTAAGCTGTTTTTCAATTCCCGACTGTGTGCGCGTACGTAATATTTCCTCCCAGCGTTCAGGTTGAAGTATGGCTACGTTATTCTTCTTCTTGTATTTGCCAATGGTTCTTGCCACACTCATGCGGTGTGCCAGCTTCTCAATTATCTCGGCATCTATCTCATCAATCTGGTCGCGCAGGTCTTCTAACTTACTTAACTCAAACACATCATCAACCGATGCCGAGCGCACTACTAATTTTTGCACCAACTCTTTAAACTCAGTAGGTGTAAGTTGCTGCTGTGCATCGCTCAATGCTTGGGAAGGGTTATTGTGCACTTCAATCATTAAACCATCGTATTGTAAATCTAACGCTACCTGGCTTACATAATTTATTAACTGTGTGTTGCCGCAAATATGACTTGGATCGCAAATCAATGGTAATGCAGGAACTTTACGTCTTAACTCAATAGCTATTTCCCAAAAAGGTTTGTTGCGATATAAATGCTTTTCATAGCTCGAAAAGCCGCGGTGTATGGCAGCAACTCTGTTTATGCCTGCTTTGTTTATTCGCTCAATAGCGCCCAGCCATAAGTCCACATCGGGGTTAACGGGGTTCTTTACAAAAACAGGTATATCCACTCCGTTAAGAGAATTGGCAATCTCCTGAACTAAAAATGGATTAACTGTAGTGCGCGCTCCTACCCAAAAAAAATCAATGCCTGCCTTTAAAGCCTCTTCTACATGCTGCGGATTGGCAACCTCTGTTATTGCAGGTAGCCCAACGGCAGTGCTAACTTCTTTTATCCAGCTCAAAGCCACGTTTCCCTTACCTTCAAAAGCACCGGGGCGAGTGCGTGGTTTCCATGCACCGGCACGTATAATATGTGCTCCACTTAACTTCAAATCCTTTACAGAATTAAAAAGCTGATCGGGGTTTTCGGCACTACAAGGACCAGAAATTAATAAAGGAGTTCGATGCGGAAACCAGGATTTGAGAGGAAGCAATGTGTGTGGTGTTTCTTGTTTTATGTTTGGAGTGTTATAGTGATTAAAACTCACTAAATGTTTTCTTTATAATATCAACACATTCCATTAGCTGTTCTTCGGTAATAACCAACGGAGGTGCAAACCTTATTATATCGCCATGTGTTGGTTTGGCAAGCAACCCGTTTTCAGCCAGCTTAATGCAAAACTGCCATGCGTCTTTTCCTTCATGCGGTTTTATAACAATTGCATTGAGCAATCCTTTGCCTCGCACTGTTACCAACTGCTCATGCATAATGGCTCTTAATTCGGCACGAAGCATTTCGCCAAGGTAAGCAGCGTTCTCCGAAAGATTTTCAACCATCACCACCTCCATAGCCGCAGTCGCCACTGCACATGCAAGCGGGTTGCCGCCATAAGTAGAGCCATGCTCACCAGGCTGTATGCAAAGCATTATCTCATCATCAGCCAAAACAGCACTAACCGGAAGCACGCCTCCGCTTAATGCTTTACCCAATATTAAAATATCAGGGCGAACATCTTCGTGCTCGCATGCAAGCATTTTTCCGGTGCGCGCAATGCCTGTTTGTATTTCATCGGCAATAAAGAGCACATTGGCATCTTTGCAAAGATTATAAGCTCTGTGCAGGAAGCCATCATCAGGAACAATTACGCCTGCTTCGCCTTGTATGGGCTCAACTAAAAAGGCAGCCACTGTTGGGTCTTCCAGTGCAGCGCTTAATGCCTCCGTATCGTTATAAGGAATGGTAATATAACCCGGTGTATAAGGACCGAAATCTTTTGTGGCTGTTGTATCGGTACTTGCCGATATAATAGAAATGGTACGACCATGAAAATTGCCTTCACAAAAAATAATCTTTGCCTGGTTGCGTGCAATATCTTTTTCCTCGTATGCCCATTTGCGCGCAAGCTTTATGGCTGTTTCCACTGCTTCGGCACCGCTGTTCATAGGCAGCACTTTATCGTAACCAAATAATTTTGACAAAAACTTTTCGTACTCACCCAATTTACTGTTGTAAAATGCGCGAGATGTAAGTGTAAGTTCTTTTGCCTGCGTAACTAATGCATTAATAATTTTTGGATGACAGTGTCCCTGGTTTAATGCACTGTAAGCCGATAAAAAATCGTAATAACGTTTGCCTTCGGCATCCCAAACAAAAACACCTTCGCCTTTGGCAATAACCACTGGCAGCGGATGATAGTTGTGTGCACCATATTTATCTTCTAAAGCAATGTAATCGTGACTCGTCATTTTACTGAGCGTTTCTAAGTTCATAAAGTGTTTTTTTGATGTTGCGAATATAGGTATTAGGGACTATGTTTTTAATGCCTTATGTAACACTTATTGTGAGCGAATGGTTGGTTAAAACTCTGTGACGTATAATGCGATGTGCAAACTAAAAGAATTGAGTTGTAGCTGTTTTAAAACATTTGCAGAAAAATTTCATAGTCGACTCAGGGCTGCATAGTTCAATACCAAAATGCCTTTTGGTTTTCAGCAATAATTAAGAATTACCTGTATTCCCCTTATACCTCACAAAAATATTTATCCATATCAATCTTGCCAGCCTAAAAGTAAGTGGCACCAACAAAACAGATGGAACAATAATTCCAAGTAAAAAATACATGAGGGGAAGGTTATCAGGCGCAAGCACCTCTATGGCTATCCATAGCGTTACCATTAGGGCAACATTAAGTGCATAGCTTACAAACATAGCTCCAAAATAAAAACCTGTTTCGGGCATAAAGCTGCCTTTGCAAACACTGCAATTGTTTTCCATTTTATCGAACTGACGCAGGTTAAACGGGTTAGAAGAGTTAAAAAAATGCCCCTCATGGCAATGCGGGCATTTATTATTTAGTATGCTGTATAGCTTTGAACCTTTACCTATCATCTTTTAAAAAAATAACAATGCAAATATAGTTTGCTTAGCTATCGGTGTTAATGGCTTATAAGAGGTTTAAAGTTTATACAGAGCATCACTTGCCGTTTAAATTTATTTTACTTTTCGCCTTGTGAATTCAAAAATCAATAAATCTTTTCTGGCAGAGATGCTTGAAGAAAGTTACTTCAAATACAACAACAAAAAATTTATTGCCGATGACCCCATTTCTATTCCCCACGGGTTTACGCAGAAGAAAGATATAGAGATAAGCGCATTTTTAGCAGCAACAATTGCATGGGGGCAGCGTAAAACAATACTGGTTAATGCAGGTAAGTTAATGCGTTACATGGATAATGCACCTTACGATTTTGTTATAAACAGCACAGCAACCGATTTATTACACTTTAAAAAATTTGTGCATCGCACTTTTAATGGCGATGATTGTGTACACTTTGTTAAGGCGCTTAAAAAAATATACCTGCAGCATGCGGGATTAGAAACTGTGATAAAAAATGCTGTGCAAGTTAATGATCATAACCTTGTGAATGGAATAAGCGGATTGCGCGAAATATTTTTTGCATTAAAGCATTTGCCACGTACACAAAAACATTTTGCCAACCCGCTTAAAAATTCATCGTGCAAAAGAATTAATATGTTTTTGAGATGGATGATAAGAAAAGATAAAGCCGGTGTTGATTTTGGTTTATGGAATATTTCACCGGCATTGCTTCTTTGCCCTTTAGACGTGCACACGGGCAGAATAGCACGCGAACTTGGTTTACTGAACAGAGCGCAGGATGATTTAAAAGCGGTAATTGAACTTACCAATGCGCTAAAGGAATTTGACAAAACCGATCCTGTGAAATACGACTTTGCTTTGTTTGGTTTGGGAATTGATAAAAAAGCGGGACAATTACTCAGCAAGTTTTAAAATATTTATTTGCATAGGGTTTGCCAGGAAAAGTTTTTTGTTTGAAAATTTTAGCCCGTAGCATTCAGCAGGAATGACTGTGCTTAATGATGATGCTTCGTTGTTTTTAATTCCGTACAGTTTAATTGCGGCATTTTCCAGAGAAATAATTGCTTCGGAGTTTATGCCAAAATCCAATGGCGCATGGGCTTGTATGCTCTTAAAATAGTTGCCTGCTACATCAAAAATTAAAAACTTATTGTTATCGGTAAGTAATACAAGCCACTTTTCGGTTTCGTACATTTTTTTTATAGCAGAAAAATCTGGTACTGTTAAATTAATGGGCTGACTTTGCGATTGAGGTTGCAACTGATCATTGTAACTGGTAAGCACTGTTGTCGCCTGATCGTAAACCCAAAAACTGGCGGTGGATGAGTTGCATACCAGTAACGGGTTTCCACCTATGGCTTCTCTCAATTTAACAGCACTTTGCATGGCAAGCTGCGAATCGAAAAAATAAACAGTAGCAAAAACGGATGAGTACGCTATAATTCGCAACGGGTTGTTTGCATCAATAAAATCAATAAGCCCGCCTTTATCTTGGTAAACGTTAAGCAGTTTGCTGTTTTCATCGTGCTTGCTTATAACTCCTTTGTGGAGTGCAAAAACGTTACCAAGGTTATCAATGCTGAATTGCTGAGATGCAATGTCTAAATTTTTATAAGGAATAAACTGTGCTTTGGTATGTAAAAACAAAACGTTTAGCAAAATAATTAATACTATGTACTTTATTTTTTTAGTAATTATCATCCCATACAAAAATAGAATATCCAGCAAAACAAAAACGGCACTTCTTTAGAAGTGCCGTTTTTGTTTTAACGTCTGCCTGTTATTGCAGCACTACCTTAACTTGCTTGTTAAGGTAAGCGCTCCTTACCTGTAGCATATAAACTCCTTTTGCATAACCACTCAAATCAAGCACTGATGAATTCAATCCTTGGGAAGTATGAAGAGTATTGATTAAAACCACTTTGCCTGAAAAATCTGTTAGCGACAGGCTAACGGGCTCAGCGCTTTCCGTCATCAGTTCAATATTTAAAGTGGAGCTTGTAGGGTTAGGGAAAACATTCAGCCCTTCATTAGAGGCAACAGAAGTATTACCCGCCACCCTGCAAACCGGGGAAGCATTGTAAGTACGAGTACCGTTGCCACAACCATTGGTGGTGATAAGGCTAACGGTGGCGTTGCCGGTGTTCCAGTCAACTACCAGGTTATTGGTGCCTTGCCCGTTTATGATGGTAGCGGCTGAAGAAGGAATGATACTCCATACAAGATTGTAAACTCCTGTAACCCCAGTTAGGTTACCTGAAAAGGTAATACCTGCATCGTTATTACACCATATAACCGGGTTGGCGGTAATGGCCCCCGATGTGTTTGGAGCGCCTTTGGCAGTGATAGTGCGTGGCAAACTTAACCCGCAACCGTTTTGCGATTGTACGGTTACAGTGCCCGTGGTAAATCCAGATGAAGGGAAAGTAACGGCAATGGCATTGCTGGCGCTGGTGCCTGTTGCACCTGCTGGCAAAGACCATACATAGCCGGTGGCACCTGCTACGGCAGGGCAACTGTAGTTAACTGTTTGTCCGCATACGCCATTGCTGTTACCGCTAATGGCAGCAGGCATTGCAGGCAGCCCTGTGGTAACGCTCTTGCAGCGCTGTACTGTTTGCACCCCACACACGCTTGTAGCCTTAACGCACAGGTTAGAACTTGTAAAGCCTGTATTAAAGGTAACATTAATGCTGTTGGTAGACGAACTACCCGAAGTAGAACCTGGCAAAGTCCACTGATAGCTGGCTGCACCTGCTGCAGCAGGCACCGTATAAAGCTGAGTGCTGCCGGGGCATGCAACGGCAGAACCTGCAATGGTGCTTAAAGCAACAGTAGTGGTGCTGACATTTAAAGTACGTGCAGCGCTGACAAAACAAGCCACATTAGCCGTAACACTTATAGCACCCGTGGTAAACACAGGCGGCATTTGAATGTTTACGGAAGTAGCCGCAGTGGTAAGCGTGTTTCCACCACCGTTAATGCTTGCACCAGCGGGAGCAGTCCATGTATAATTATCGGCACCGGTAACCGGAGCAATAGAGTAGGGGTATGATTGAGCAGCACAAGCCACAGTAGTGCCTGTAATGGCAGCGGGCGTGCCAACAGAGCGCCTGATGCTAACGGCACGGTATAAAGAACTGCCACAGGCATTGGCAGCCGTAACGCGAATGTTATACGTACTGTTGGTGGTAGTGCCAATGTCAATAACCTGGGTATTGGTAGTAGAAACCGGATTAAATGTAATGCCATTACTGCCCGGAGCATTAGCCCAGGTGTAAGAGGTTACATTGGCATTGGGAGTTACAGAAAGAGAAACACCATTTAACGGAGGACAAACACTAGGGGGAGCGCCACTAACAACCGATGGTTGCAACGGCAGGGTAGTGCGAACAGTAACAGCCAGCGGACTAGGTGCAGACTGGCACCCGCCCACAGCCGTGGTAGTAACTAAGTTAAGGGTAACGGTGCCTGTTGTTTTATCATTATTGCCGGGAGTGTAAACCGCATTGGCAATGTTGGCATTGTTAAATGTACCATCACCTGAAGTTGACCAGGTATAGCTGCTGCCACCTAGCGATGTACCATTAAGGAATACAGGATTGGGTGCGCATATTTCTTGTGCTGCACCAGCTATGGCAGTGGGTGTTTCCACAATTTGAATATTAGTTCCATTGTCTGTTCCCACCTTGTTAGGCGCGCTTGCCACTACACGTATGCGGTAGCCGTTGCCTGCAGTGGTGTTGGCAGGAATGGTAACGCTTATGTTGCTGTTAGAAGCATTACCAGCCAGTGTGCCAATGGTATCGGGCGAGGCAAAGCTGCCTGTGGCATCGCTTAACTCGGCAGTAAAGGTGTTGCCACCTCCTATATCTATAGCTGTATAGGGCAGGCTAAAGGTGCTGCCTGCACATATTGCTGCAGCTACCGTGCCGGTGCGTATTTGCTCGCCCGGTTGCTGGAAGCCCTGGGTGATGATGTTACCTCCTGCGCTTAGCGAAGGTATTACCGTTTCGCCTATGGTAAAGGTTACCATGCTGCTGCCGCCTGTGAGCGTACCACCGGCTGAGGAGACTACCTTGCGGCTGATGGATTGCGAATTGGCAATTGGCAATTGACTATTGGCAATGAGCAATGCTATGATTAGTTTTTTTGTCATGATAATTGTGTTTTGTTGCTCCTTTTTTAAACCTCGCGGGTTTAATGGGATGCGGGTTATTTAGTAGCTTTTAGCTTTTCTATTTCCACTTTAAGTGCCTCTATTTGTGCTTGCTGTTCCTGCATACCTTTTACCAGTAGCGGAGTTAATTTTCCATAATCTACCATCCATGGTTCAGTTTTAGCATCATCTCCACCTTTTGATACTGCCTGGGGAAACTGCTCATATAATTGCTGGGCAATAAAGCCGGTTTGTTCATTGGTTAAATCCTCTTTGTAGTTATAATCTTTTACATCAATATTCATTACTGTTTTTAAACCAAGTTTGGTGTCGTGTATGTTTGTTTTAATTCTTATATCAGATGTGGTGTAAAAGCCAACTGTGGTTGCAGAGTTTTGATATATTGAGCCAATAGTGGTGGCATCGGGTCTAAGAAAGGCCATGTGATAACTCCCGGTATTTGGAGCATTGGCACCCGCTAAAATGAATAAACCGGGATTATTAGCATTTGGATTGTTTGTGATGTTAGCAAACGATACAAGCGGACTATTACCGTTATCATTTCTAACGTTAAGCGGGGTTGTTGTTTGTGTACTAATAGCACCTATATTTACTACGCCACCATAAGGTTGAAGCGTTATAGCTCCTGTACTGCTTACCCCTTCCTCTTCGGTTTGTAATAGAAAAGTTCTGATAGCAGGAGTTGCTGAGCCCAAATAACCCATATACAATTTTTGCGGATTAGTAGCATCAGAAGTTAACCATTGTGTTACATTAAAGTTAGAGTTAGTTTTTGGTGTAGAGAGCTTAACTTCCAACTTAGAAACAGGATCTGTAGATCCAATACCAACATTACCCACATTGTCAATAGTCATGCGTGTTTGGCTTCCTGTGCCATAATTATTAGTAGTACCAAACCGCATAAAGGTGCCATATGAACTAGAGTTTTGCACATAAATTCCTGCCTGCGCATTTAAATTGTTGGTAGTTCCAAAAGTAATTCCTGTGGCCTCGTCATTAACCCCATTTTGAGGAGCAGATAGATGAAGGTTATAATAACCTAACCCTGGTGTTGTAGCGTTAAAGGTAGTTGATTTAGTTATATCTAATTTTGTAGATGGAGCTGTTGTTCCAATACCCACATTGCCATTTCCATGTACACGCATTTTAGTATTAGACACGGCATTGCCTGCAACCCTAAAATCAATATAAGCATTTGCTCCATATACATTGGCTAAATAAACTCCATTGTCTGAGGTAATTTCGCCCAGTTTACCCATTTTATAGCTTTGGCTGCCAAAAGAAATGGCATCGCCATCTCCGGCTGCATCTGCGCGGCTTACGTCTAATTTAGTACCCGGTGATGTTGTTCCAATACCCACGTTTCCGCCCTGTGGATTTAATAAAATAGGAAACACACTGTTATTGGCAGTATAGCGACTCTGCATATAGCTGTTTCCATTACTAATTATTCCTAAATCCATGCTAACACTTCCACTTGTTGCTCTAAAAATATTATTAGCAGGATTAGTTGGGTCGTTATCCACCGGGCCGCTTCTAACTACCTGTAAATTTGCCAGAGGAGTGGTTGTTCCAATACCCACGTTTCCACCATTGTTAAATATATTGCTTGAGTTTACTATCCATGATGTGCCATTCCAATAAGGGGTGTTTCCTGCTGCTGCTCCACTGGTTAATAAACCTGTAGGGCCTTGCGGGCCAGTAGCACCAGTAGCTCCTGTTGGTCCTGCGGGGCCAGTTGCTCCTGTAGCACCCGTTGCTCCTGTTAAACCTATTGGGCCTTGTGGGCCTGTGGCTCCAGTTGGACCGGCAGGACCTTGCGGGCCTGTAGCTCCAGTAGCTCCTGTAGCACCCGTTGCTCCTGTTGGGCCTGCGGGGCCTGTAGCTCCGGGGCCACTGCTAACCCAAATTCCGGAGGCAACGGTCATTTTAGTTTTAAAATACAAATCGTGGGTTGGTTGTGGTGCCGTGTTGAAGTAAGCGCTGCCACTGGCATACACATTTGTATTTTGTACTCTAAAGCCAAAGCCTGATGTGGTTACATCAAACGTATAGGCGTTGCCTGCTGTAAGTGTTGGGGGTGTAGCAATAATTATTTCTATTTCGGTGCCTGCTGCCGTTGAAACAGTAAGTGGTTGTGTGTCTAATAAAGTGCCGCCTACACCTGCACCGCTGTATATATTTAGTGTTGATGAACCTGTTCCACCATCAATTAACAAGGTAACCGAGTATAATGTGCCGCTTACAGTAGGTATAAAAGACTGACTGTAACGGGCAACACCATAGTTTATACTCCATACTGCTTGTGAAATATTTATTGATGTGGCAGTACCACCCGCTGCTTTGTATGACTGTAATGAGTCTGCAGTAGTGTTAAATATTACCATACCTGCTGTGGGGGTAAGTGCATTGCGCTGTGCGGTTGTCATGCGGGGCAACAGTACTGCTCCGGTGGTGCTGGTTACATCAAGTGCTGCGCTGGTGTTGGGGCTTGTGGTGCCTATGCCTATGCGGCTTCCGTTGTTAAACAAAGTATTGTCAGCCACCCATGCAGTGCCGTTCCAGCGCATGGTGTTGCCAGGGGCTGTGCCTGCGGGTAAGTCGGCACTCTTTCCTGCAAACAAAGCATAAGGCACGCTGTTAAGCTGCGTAGTGCCCATGTCGGTATAGCTTGTGCCTCCGGCAGGGTCCATTTCTACTTGTATAAACTTGGCACCATTGCCCCAGTTTACTGCGGCTAATGTGCCAATGCCTGGTGTGCCTGTGCCAATGTTTATATTAAACAAGCCCAGGGCTGTTGTTGTAGGCGTATGTGTTTCCTGGTACACTATGGTGCCGCCTGCTGTTACATCGCGTAAGCTTATGCGCAGGCCTATGGCTTGTGTGGGGATGATTTCGCCACTGGCATTACGCGCCACTCCCTGGTAAGGGATGGCATTGGGCGATTGGGCTATTGTGGCAAAAGCCATTAGCCATAAAGCAAAAACCATAAAGGCTGTTGCCATTGTCTTAGTACTTGGTACTGATGTCCGGGTACTGTTTAGTGTATGTTGCATATTTGTTTGATGTTTAGTTATGGTGTTATTTGTTGTTAGTGTTGCTTTTACTTAATCACTTAATTACCTCAATCCCCCAATTACCTTTTCTTTTAACGCCACAAAGATGCCGTGCTAAACCGCGCCCGTCAATCGTTCATTCCAATGAATTGGTGTGGTAATGGGTGTGATTTTGTAGTTGATATCAATGATGTAAGGGCAGATTCCTCACTGCGTTCGGAATGACAAACCTATTTGCTCTTAGAGATTCCTCACTGCGTTCGGAATGACAGTTGGTTGGTTTTATAAAGACTGAAATGGGAAAAGGAAGGGCGCGCAAAGCGCGCCCTTCCTTTTCCCATTTCAGTCACACGCCAGCTCAGCCCCTGTCATTCCGAACCCGCTTTTCGCGGGTGAGGAATCTCTCATTTCACAAGCATCGCACTGTCATTCCGAACGTAGTGAAGAATCTTTTCTTCCATGCAGTACATTGCAGTGTCATTCCGAGTGAAACGAGGAATCTACTCTTTGCTTCACCAACATTAACAGATTCCTCACTGCGTTAGTAATCTAGGTATTTACTTAATCAATTACTTTTGCTTTTACCAATCTTACTCAGCAAAAAATTGAGATGTATTTAACTTTAATTCAGTAACAACTTAAATGTTAATACACAACTACTTTGTTTATGTCTTAACTAATGCGAGCCACAAGGTTTTATACACTGGTGTAACAAACGATTTGACAAGAAGAATCTTTGAACACAAGAAAAAATTGGTTAAGGGATTTACCTCTAAATACAACACCAATAAGCTCGTCTATTTTGAACGATTTGATTATATAGATTTAGCTATTCATCGCGAAAAACAAATTAAGGGCTATTCACGTGAAAAAAAGGAATCCCTAATTAACTCATTTAATCCTTCATGGATGGAATTATATGACAACGGTAAAATAGTGCTGCCTACCCATAACTTATAAAGATGCTAAAGTAGCGGCAAAGGCATTCCGCACCACCTATAGAAGATTCCTCAGTACGTTCGGAATGACAAACGTATTTGCTCGTAGAGATTCCTCACTGCGTTCCCAATGACAAACGTATTTGCTCGTAGAGATTCCTCACTGCGTTCCTAATGACAAACGTATTTGCTCGTAGAGATTCCTCACTGCGTTCGGAATGACAAACGTATTTGCTCGTAGAGATTCCTCACTGCGTTCCCAATGACAAACGTATTTGCTCGTAGAGATTCCTCACTGCGTTCGGAATGACAAGAGCAGCGCGTGTTGGTGAGAGAAAAGGGAAAAGCAAAGGCGAGCAAAGCTCGCCTTTGCTTTTCCCTTTTCTCTCTTGATATCTTCAACCAACTGTCATTCCGAACGCAGTGAGGAATCTTTGCTTTTCCCTTTTCTCTCTTGATATCATCAACCAACCGTCATTCCGAACGCAGTGAGGAATCTCGTTTTCCATATAGTACATTGCACTTTCATTCCGAATGCATTTAGGAATCTCATTACTTTAGTCAACTTCAAAGAACCGAAGCCTTGTCAGATCAATTAGCATATAACAGCAAATCTCTTTTCTTTGTATCACCGCTATGAAGCACCTCTGCTGTTTCCTTTCCTTCCTCATCCTCTGCCTCAGTACACATGCACAGTACAGCCCCGACTCTGTGCGCATGCACTTTGACAAAATCACCGTTGAAGACGGACTCTCGCAGGGCATGGTGCAATGCATCATACAGGACAAAGATGGCTACATGTGGTTTTCAAGCAAGGATGGGCTTAACCGGTACGATGGCTACCACATCACCGTATTTCGCAACAATCCCGATGACCCGCACTCCCTGCCCGACAACTATGTAACCGTTATGCAGCAAGATGATAAAGGCAACTTTTGGATAGGAACCAGTTCAAAAGGCGCTTGCCTGTATGATAAACGCAGCGAAAGGTTTTTTCCAATTGCTGCCGTAACCAATGCCCTTCAAAAAAACGAAGATATTTATGCACTTAAAGTAGATAATAACAAACTATTAATTTCCACCAATGCCAATGCCTATGCCTTTGACATAAGCCGGCTTAAAGAAGGTAACTTTACCAATGAAAACCTCAGCCGCATCAAACTCCTGTACAACTACAATGCCTCGCAATCCATACCATCACGAAAGTATCAACAGGGGCATGGCATTACACAGTTATGGTTAAGTAATGGTTCTTTATGGACTTACTTTCTTGACTCGGTTTGTATAACTACCTTCAACAGTTCTTTTACCACGCCTGCATATACATGTTTACCTGCCACACAATTGGGCACAAACGGAACCGAACGATACAGCATAGCGGAATTACCGGGCATAAACAAGGTTACTCTTTTATGCTTGGGTAAGCTTATCTTGTATGATACCAAACTGCGTAAGGTTACTTATACTACCGCTATCACCAAAAATAATATTGGACCTGGAGGTTGTTTTACCGATAACCAAAACAGGTTTTATTTTTATACTACCACAGGCAATTATTGTTTTAACCCTGCCACGTTTGAACTAACTCCTGTTGTAAGTAACATGGGTTCTTTCATTATCGCACTTAATAGCTGCACCGACCGCAGCGGCACCTTGTGGGTTGGCAGCAGCGGGCATGGTATTTTTAAATACAACGCCCGCAAGCAATACTTTCGTAACCCGGGCATAGGCAGTTGGTATTATGCACAGGGCAAAACGGGTGAAATACTCATGTTTGACCCTGATGTTTTCCTGAAACGATTAAACCCTGTTACAGGTAAGGTTATTGGCACTGTTCCTTTTCCTAACAAAAAACCCGATGGCACACTTTGGAATGATGGGAGAGTATTAATAAATGGTATGCAATGCGATAAAGACGGAATAATTTGGATGGAATGCAATGACAAACCAATTTCTGAATATTTGCTTTGGTACAATACGGCAAACAAGGCAATAGGCATAAAACAAATAGCTACAGCAGGCAGAGAACAGTATCGTAAATTGTTTATTGATAACAACAACCGCCTTTGGCTTGTTAAACACAATGCCAACCACAGCCGTAGTTGGATTGAGTTTGATAAAACCACCAAAGAACCTGTAAGAGAATACAAATTCCCAATTGAAAAAGATTTAAACACATACCCCTTTGTATCTGATATGTGGCAGGATGCACAAGGTGTGTTTTGGTTTGGCACCATACAGGGCTTGTTTAGTTTTAATGAAAAGAAGAATGAATGGCATCAATGGAAAAACATTCCAAACAACAATGCTTCCCTTAGCGGGGATATGATATTCTCCCTTTGCCCCGATGCCAAACAACCCGATAAATATTTATGGGTAGGTACAAACGGTACTGGACTTAACCGTTTTGAATACGCCACCGGCAAATGCATACGCTACACCCAAGCAGATGGACTGCCCAATAATGTTGTGTACTCCATGCTTAATGACAATGCAGGCAACCTATGGATAAGTACCAACAATGGATTGAGTTGCATGCTCTCCGGCAAAGACTTCCGCAACTTTACTACCGATGATGGCTTACCCGGCAATGAGTTTAACCGGTACGAAAAGCTCAAACTAAGTTCGGACGAATTATTGTTTGGGGGTGTGGCTGGCGGCACCATCTTTAATCCTGTCGAAATACTAAAACAAAACCCTGCACCTAATTTGGTGCTTACCGGGCTATCTATCTACAACAAGCCTGCAACCCACACCACCGATAGCACCGTTATTCAAGCACCCATTGGGTATGCAAACACCATCACCCTTCCGCACAACAAAAACATGTTCACGCTGGAGTTTGCAGCATTAGAGTCATCACCTGCCAACAAAAAACAATATGCTTACCGGTTATTGGGCTTTGACAACAACTGGATACCCAATGGAGCAAGGAATGCCGCCACCTATACCAACCTGCCTCACGGCAGCTACACCTTTCAGGTAAAAGGCGCAGGCAGCGATGGTGTTTGGAACGAGCAAGGCGCATCCATCAACATTATCATTCTTCCGGCCTGGTATCAAACGTGGTGGTTTAAGCTGGCAGTGCTGCTTGCCATAGCAGGAGGTTTGTATGCACTTTACCGCTACCGACTAAAGCAGCAACTCAAACTCCTCACCGTGCGCAACCGCATAGCTGCCGACTTGCACGATGAAATTGGCAGCACCCTCAGCAGCATAGCCCTGTCAAGTGCTGTTATCCAAAACAAAATGAACGGCAGCGCCCCCGAAGTAAACACACTGCTCAACCAAATTAGCACCAACACCAATAACATGATGGAAGCGATGAGTGACATTGTGTGGACCATCAACACCAAAAACGACAGGTTCGATAATGTAATCAACCGCATGCGCGCCTTTGCCATTGAGATATTAGAACCTAAGGATTGTCTCGTACACTTCAATGCTTCCGAACAGCTAAACAATCTTACCCTTGACATGGCGCAGCGCAAGAACCTGTACCTGTTGTTTAAAGAAACCATTAATAACGCAGCCAAATATTCCCAATGCCATAATGTGTGGATTGACATTACCATGAACGGAAGCAACAAGCTTATGCTAAAGATTAAAGACGATGGCGTTGGGTTTGCCACACATGCCACTGCTGGTAGCAATGGAGGAGGCGAAGCCTTTGGTGGCAACGGCTTAGCCAGCATGCGCAAACGCGCCCACGAGTTGGAAGGAACAGTAACCATCAATTCAGAAATAAACAAAGGAACTGAAGTGGTATTAGAGTTTAAGATTTAAAAATCATTGGTATCAATGATTGCATCATAACATAACATCCATCATCTTTGCCCCATGCAAACAATAAAGGTAGCCGTATTTGACGATAACAACCCGCGCAGGGAGTTATTGCAACTCCTGCTCAATAGCAGCGAAGGACTTACATGCACAGGCGCGTATGAAGACTGCCGCAATGTGGTAAGTAACATAACTGCCAATATACCTGATGTGGTGCTGATGGATATTGACATGCCTTACGTTAACGGCATTGAAGGACTAAAACTTATCCGCAAACATGTTCCCGATGTTAAGGTACTTATGCAAACCATTTTTGAAGACGAGGATAAGATATTTGATGCCATAGTTGCCGGTGCCGATGGTTACCTGCTAAAGAAAACACCTCCCGCCAAACTCCTTGAAGCCATTGCTGATGTGGTGCAAGGTGGCGCACCCATGACACCTACCGTAGCCAAACAAGTGCTGATGCTTTTCCACAACAAACACCACAGCATACCCAAAAACAACTTTGACCTTACCACCCGCGAACAGGAAATACTTGGCTACTTGGTACAGGGATTAAGCTATAAGATGATAGCTGTCAAATGCAACATCAGCTACCCAACGGTTAACTCGCACATAAGCCACATTTACGAAAAACTACATGTTAGTTCCGGCACCGAGGCTGTGGCTAAAGCTATTGAGCATAACATTACGGGGTCAAATAAAATTTCGATGTTGCTGAGTTTTTAAATAGTGTTTTACCATTCACTAAAAAATTACATACAACTATAATCCAAACTGCTACACAATTTTATAGTTCCTGTACTCACCAACTCTCCATCCAGTTGCTTTTTCAATTCCATGCAACAACTTTCCTTTAGTTGAAAATCTTTTTTGCGATGGGTCAAAATCAAAATGCCAGTTTTTTTCCGCAATTCTTTTTTGCATAACAGATGGATGTGTACCCGTAAATCTTTTTAAAGAGTCTATGCCTGCGTAATCAAACTCATCAGCTTTAGCAACATTTTTTTCTACCCAGTCATCGTTATGCCAAAGTTTATGAAACTGTTTTTGTTTTTCCTGCTGCTTTGATGGTGGCTTTACCCAGCCATAGTGATAAACTTCAGCATCTATGGGTTTTACTTTCATCAGCCTGTTATCAATCCTAAAGCCTTGCGCATCTCTAAAAGACTTAACACCGGCATTATTTCTCACTACACGTATTTCATTTCGGTACCATTTGCGCGAGTCGCCAATAAAATCGTAAGAGCCGTAAAAGTGAACATACTTCAATAACAATCCTTCAACCCTTTTATCATCTTTATACTTCAGCATTCCTTCCTTCAAAGCCTTGTGGTGTTTTTCATGTATTACTTCATCTGCCTGCATATAAAAAGCCCAGTCGCTGTCATGCGAGACCTTTTGCAAAGCTTTATCTGTTTCCGCAGCCAGCACTCTGCCACCTTCGCGTAGTGAATCATCCCACACGCTGTCAAATATTTTTATTTTGTTTGACGCAATGGACTCAATCAAACCTCTTGTTTCATCTTCGGAATTACCAACCAAAACGATCACCTCATCACACAAAGGAAGAATGGAGTTGATGGATTCAACAGCAGGATAATCAAACTTAATGGCATTGCGCACAAATGTAAATCCGCTTACTTTAACATCTTTACTCATGGTTGTTTTCCTTTATAAAGATTTTTAAGCTTAACGTATTTTAAAAAAGTAGAGTAGGAGTTGTTGCGGCAAATGATGTAACCGTAAAAGCCATCTCGCCAGCCGCTCAACAAAAAATAATCGCGCACAAAACGGTAAAACGGGTTAAACAAAATTTTAAACCAACTGCTTTTTTTTCCTGACTTAAATTCTGCTGCAGCACTAATGCTGCTGAACTTGTTGAGTTGAATAATATGCTCTTCTAAAGTGTAATAGCTGTAATGTAAAATATCGCCTTTGAGATGAATAATTGTATTTCTGTTTTCAGGAATCAACTCATCGTGCGGGTTAACACCACCCCATTTGGCAGTTTTGTTTTTAATGAGTCGTACTTTTTTATCAGGGTACCAGCTACCGTGTTTAATCCATTGCCCGCAATAATTTGTGAGTCGGTTCATTGAATAAGAATTATTTGCTGCCGATGTTTTAACCAAACTGATTTCTTGCTTCAACTCATCGCTTAAAGCCTCGTCAGCATCAAGCGATAAAATAAAATCGGAAGTTGCCTGGTCTAATGCAAAATTCTTTTGTTCAATATGTCCTTTAAAGGGGTTTTGAATAAAAGTTGCTCCGTATTCTTTACAAATGGCTTCAGTTCTGTCTGTACTAAAGCTGTCAACCACAATAATTTCATCGGCAATTTCTTTAACCAAAGCTAAGCATCTGCCAATGTTCTTTTCCTCGTTAAGCGTTATAATTACTACCGATAGTGTTGTCACAAAGAATAAATTTTTGCGAAGAAAAGGTTTTATTTTTAGTCTTAAATAAACTTGAGGTTTTAAACAGAAGCTGCTAGTAATGTTATTAAATTGTTTCCGTAAGGTTAACAAGGCATACTTCTTTTTATACTTTCGCACTCTTTAATCCCCAACCTGTTATGTCTCTTTCCTTTCTTAAAATTTTTGTTCCGCAGGACAAAAAGTTCTTTGTATTGTTTGATAAAGCCGCTCTTAACCTTAGCGAAGCCGGTAAAGCAATGGCTAAGTTAGTGTTAGCCAACACAAAAGAAGATCGCCAGCATATATTCCGCGAAATAGAAAAGATTGAACACATAGGTGATGAAATTACCCATGAGATTTTCAGAGAACTTTCTAAAAATTTTATTACTCCTTTTGACCGCGAAGACATACACCGCCTTGTAAGCGCCATAGACGACATTGTTGATTACATACATGGCTCAAGCAAACGTATTGAGCTATATAAAGTAAGCGAGTGCACCACTGAGATGATTAAGTTGAGCGAATTGCTTCAGACACAAACCGAAGAATTGCGCAGAATTATTTATGAGTTAAAGAACATGGATAAGGTTCGAAACATATCCGAATCGTTAGTACTTATTAACAGCATAGAGAACCATGCCGATGATATTTTTGACAATGCAGTAGCACGTTTGTTCGAGAACGAAACCAATGCCATTGAAATAATTAAACAAAAAGAAATTCTCTCGGCATTAGAAACGGCTACCGATATGTGCGAAGATGCCGCCAATGTAATTGATTCCATTATTGTTAAAATGGCGTAACTTTTAAACAGCGTCAAAATCTTATGGAGATAAGCCTACTTGTTATTGTAATCATACTTGCACTGATATTTGATTTTATAAACGGATTTCATGATGCAGCCAATTCCATAGCCACTGTTGTTTCTACAAAAGTACTTTCACCGGTTACGGCAGTTTTGTGGGCGGCATTGTTTAATTTTTTAGCCTACTGGATATTTGAATTGAAAGTTGCTGATACGGTTTCTAAAACTGTGCGCACCGAGAATATTACCTTAGTTGTTGTGTGTAGCGGACTTATTGCGTCTATCATTTGGAATTTACTTACCTGGTGGTGGGGAATACCCTCATCATCATCTCACACATTAATTGGTGGGTTTGCAGGTGCCGGTATAGCACATGCCGGCACTTTTCATGCAGTGCAGTTAGATAAAGTAATGCCTGTTGTTTATTTTATTGTGCTTGCTCCGCTTATAGGTTCCATTATGTCATGGATTATTTCTGTCATCACATTAAACATTTGCAAACGATCAAGCCCAAGCAAGGTTGATAAAGTTTTCAGAAGGCTGCAATTGCTTTCATCGGCAGCATACAGTTTGGGGCATGGTGGTAACGATGCCCAAAAAGTAATGGGAATAATAGGCGCTGCCATGCTGGCAAACGGACAAATAGCAGACTTAAAACACATTCCCGAATGGGTGCCACTTGCTTGTTACACCGCCATAGCTTTAGGAACCATGTTTGGTGGATGGCGTATTGTAAAAACAATGGGGCAACGCGTTACAAAGCTTACTCCTTTTGAAGGATTTGCTGCAGAAACAGCAGGAGCAATAACACTATTCGGAACACAACATTTTAAAATTCCGGTTTCAACTACACATACTATTACAGGATCTATTATTGGTGTAGGGTTAACAAAAAGAATTTCTGCAGTAAGGTGGGGAGTAACGCTGCAATTAATATGGGCATGGGTGCTTACCATACCTGTTTCAGCAGGGTTAGCTGCTCTTATTTTTTATATTTGGAATGCATTAGCTAGTTAGTTCGCATTAATTTTAAATGTTTTCTTCCTTGGGGCTTTAACTGCGTTTTTCTTATATCAATTAAAAGTTATTTTCGTGCCTCCAAAAAAATTAAATAATGATAAAACAATTTTCAGCGCTTGCATTGATATGTTCAGTAAGTGCATGTGCATGTGCACAAAACAACAAAGAAGTGGTTCTAAAAAATCAGAGCGACTCTATTAGCTATGCAATTGGTTCAAGCATAGGCGGCAGTTTAAAGAAAGATGGGTTAGATGCATCTCTCAATCTTGATATTTTAAAAGCGGCAATGGAAGCAGCTGTTAAAGGGCAAAGCCTTTTAATAGACGGTAATCAGGCTCAACAAGTTCTTAATGCATACTTTGCAGAGCAACAAGCTAAAAAAGGAAAAGAGGCTATAGAAAAAGGACAAAAGTTTTTGGCCGAAAACAAAAAACGCCAAGGTGTTGTAGAATTACCAAGTGGTTTGCAGTATGAAATATTGAAACCAGGTAATGGTCCAAAACCAACTAAGGAAGATAAAGTTACAACACACTACCACGGCACAACCATAGATGGGAAAGTTTTTGATAGTAGCGTTGAGCGTGGTCAGCCTGCACAATTTGGCATTAGCCAGGTTATTGCTGGATGGACAGAGGCTTTACAATTAATGCCTGTAGGCAGCAAATGGAAATTGTTTATACCATCGAACCTTGCCTACGGTGAGCGTGGCGCAGGAGGCAACATAGGGCCTAATGAAACTTTGGTTTTTGAAGTGGAACTTATTTCAATTGATAAAGAGCCTGCCAAATAACGTTGGTATCGAAGAAACAAACGCAAAATTTGAAAAATGTAAAAGCTACCTACGGGTAGCTTTTTTGTTTTTAAAGAAACGAGCGGAAGTCATTACCAAAATTCTAGAATATAGATTATTTTTAAATGGAATAATCCTAAGAGATAAAAGGATTAAACAAAAGACCATTGATCCACTAATACTAACCGTGAGTAAGATTACTGAAACAAAAAGGATAAGGGTAAAGCCATTTCCGAATTAATTATAAACCCAATGGAATAAACCGGAAACCAAATGGAAGGAGCTAAGAAACGGGCGGAAGAGGCTATAAACTGAAATGTAATTTTAGCTATATGGTTATATGGATTTATCGCACCATGGGTGATATTAAAATTATGATAGTCAATTAGATATGTTTTTTTCAAATCAATTATAAGTGCAGGCTATTTTTAGGTGCAATTAAAAAAAATTGGTTCTTAAGCAAGTTAGACCGACCTAAAACTGTTGAGTAAGATGAGGTTGGTCTTTAAAAAAAGAAAAGCCTGCTGTGAAAGTTTTTTCGCAGCAGGCTTTTCTTTTTTTACCTACTTGTAATCTGAACCAAACTCTCCTTATCAAAGCGTTTGGTTAAAGTGTTTATGAAAGCTCTTTTAAAAAGGCGCTCTGTTTGATTAACGTATCAAAACATTGTCAACTCTGTAATTGCTTGTTTGTCCTGTAGCACCATTTCCTACATACTTAAATCCAATAAAACCAGTCCCGGTAAAACCACTAAGGGAAACATTACCTGAAGGAACAAAGGTATTAGAACCTGATGTGCCGGTAGCAAGATTGCATGTAAGAGGAACCCATGTGGCGGCAGATGGATTACAAACGTCAAAATTTTGTGAGAACCAAACAGATAATCCGTCCTGAACCCAAAAAGATTGTGCAGACTCAAATGAAAGTGTATCGGCACTGGTTAAATCAAATGGTGGGGAAACAAGCCATGTTTCTACTGCTCCGTTTGCCTGATATGCTGTAGCTTCTGGATAGGAGTTACCGCCAGATGATTTACCCAACCAGCTTTTTTCGCCAGTTATTGTCATGCTTAGCCAGCCGGTATCGCTTACGGCTACATTGGCGGCAATACCTGTAAAATTCTCTTCAATAGTATCAAAAGGTACAGTTATAGTTCCACAGCGGTCTATATTCATATCCAAATCTTCAGTATTTCTCAAAAATATCTGAGCAGTACTTCCATAAAATTGAACTACACCGCGCACCATACCACCTTTACATGGAATAACAGAAGAGGCAAAATTTGCAAAACCACTTGTTCTAACAATTATTGTCCCCGAACCGCAATCCTGTAAGTACCTGTTTACATCAGTTTGTGTTATGGCATCGGCAAATGTTTTTCCAATATCGGCAGACTGAAACTGCACTGTATCAAACTCAACAAGTGTGTTAATATCAGTACTGTTAATTTGTGATAATTTTTTCTTTTTGGCTGTTACTTCAAGGTTCCACTTCCCCGGAAAAAAGTGACTTGTTATAGATGTATTTGGAATGCGCGCTAATGCTCCATTTTCTATAGAGCCAATTTTTATATTACCATCAACACTGGCAATATATAACCCCCGTAGTTTAATAAATACCCTGCGCCCGATAGGGTAGGTGGTGTAATATTCACTTTGGTCTATAAGCACGCTGATTCCGGCAGTGTTATCCTGCAACACAATTTCTTTGTAAAAGTTACCAGATTTATCATCGGCAGCTACTATACCTACGCATATTAAATCATCGTTTATATAGGTTGGGTTTACTCCATTAATTGCCAGCGTTAGCAAACTGTCAAATTCAATGTTGGCTGTTAAATTGGGGTCAACATTGGTCGATGGAGTATCACTGTCATAATCATCTTTTTTAACGCAGGATGTGGTTAAACTGATAACAGCAAGAAGCAATACCGGAAATGTTTTAATTGATTTTATCATTGTATTAAAATTTTATCTGTTTAATTCTTTGTTTTGATTTTGTTTTTAATTCATTCTTAAAATAAAGCTCAGCATATAAGTTCTTCCAAATGCATAGCTAAACTTTGGAGCAAAAATATCCACATCGCGCTCAGTATATCCTACTCTGTCAAGCCTGCCTTGCTCATATCCATTGGTAATAATATCGGTGTTGTCAAGCAGGTTGTTTACATTTAAGTAAACAAGAAAAAACGTATTGCGTTTTAACGACTTAAATTTATTGTTGAGTTTGTATGACCAACCGGCTGATAGGTCTAAAGTAAACTGACCGTCAGTACGTTGTTGCGAAAGAAGGTTTTTCCATGTTTCGCTGTCCTTTTCTATGTTTTGCAAAGCATCATCAGTTCTTCGTGCCGGGCTGAAATCAAAATAGCTGTTGGCAAAATAGTTGGCGGATAAACCTACATTCCAAAATTTTGTAGAGCGGTAATTTACCCCAAACGCATAAGCATTTTGTGGAGTTAACTCCACATGCAGGTTTTTAATGTAAACAGTTTCACCTGTTGAGTTTACAGTATTTGTATTATCAATAGTAATTGTTGCAAGTGGTCGGCTGCTATAAAAATAACTGCCTATGGCAGCAGCGGCTGTTGCCGAAAATCCTTTGCCCAAATTAGCATCAACAGAAAGTTCTGTTCCTGAGTGCGTTCTTTCAATATCCGTTAAAGTATAGTTGATGTAGCTTTTAAAACTACCATAATCAAGATAAAAGCTTCTGTTTTCTATAGCATCATTAAAAATGGTATGATAGAAAACAGCTTTTGCTTTAAGGCGTGGCGCTGTATAAAGATAACCCCCTTCAACTGAAGTAATTTTTTCGTTAGTAACATCATCAACCACCACATCGCGCGTGCGAGGCGACACAAAAACATTGTCAAACAAAGGTGCGCGTGTGAGGTAGGCTGCATTTGCAAATAAGTAATTACGTCCGTTTACTTTGTATGTAGCTCCGCCTTTTAAGCCAATGTCAGAGAATCTTAGTTTTTCTGACTTGCCGAAAGAATTATCGGGAAACAAACCGTTTTTATAATTGCCTTCTCTGAACATGGTGGTGCTGGTTGTACTTATTGCGCCAAAAACATCTATTCGGTCAAATTTGGCATTAGCCTGGCTCCACACATTTACCTTGCTGACATGTGCTTCGTAATCGTAACCAAACTTATCACCTTCTCTAACAATCCTGTTAGGGTTATTTAAGTCATTCTGACTTGCCGATGGGTCACCCTGAAAATCAATGGCTGCATATTTATCAATATCTAAATAAAAATCGGCACCAAGCAAATCTTCAATCTCTTTATAAAAGCGAGAACTTTGCGATTGATAATTAGCACCTGCATTAATGGTAACATTATCACCGGCAAGTGTGGCGTAGTAAGTGCTTATAGATTGACGTTGTGTTTCAGTAATCCTGTTCTCAATAATGTAAAGCGCTTTACGACCTGTTACTGAGTTTCCGGCAATGCCATCAACATTATTTACAGTTTCAATGTTGCGGTAATTTGCAGCAACCAAATCATCCCATTGAATTTGTAACAAGTCAGGATTATTCTTGAGCTTTTGCTCGGTAAAAGCAGCAAGGGCAGCATCTTCATAGTAAGAAGGTAAATAGCGGTAGTAAGTAGGGCGTGGGTCTGGTGCATCAATCCAGTTTAACGATGTTGACCCTCTTTTACCTGAAGTATAAGAGACAGCAGAAGTTAAAGAAGATTTATTGCTTATTTTCCAGTCGTGCGAAAAAATATAAAGTGGCTGATAGTTTGTACCAATATTTGAATTTCGCACTTTACCACCCTGATAGCCCCAGTTTGAATTGTAGTAATTATCGCCAGTTAAATCGTAAACTTCCTGTGTGTTTGCCGAACTGCGTGCACTTTCTACACTACTTGCAAGCATGGTTAAAGATAACTCGTGCTTGTTTATAATTTTTGAAATGCCTGCATAGTATGCAAATCCATCGTAGTAGGTTCCCTTAACAAAGCCCTCATTGGCCCACCTACGCGAAATGGAAGCGCTAAAAGCCCATCCTTTGTTCAAAATACCTGAACCATAAGTAAGCATAAAGCGATTATCGTATGTTCTGTTACTTAAACCATAAGTGGCAGATAATTGCTTTCTCTGGCGAGTTGCTCTTGAGTCTATACTTGAAGTGCCTCCAACAGAGCCAAATGAATAATTGGCAGGAGTAAGCCCTCTGGTATTTTCACGCGAGCGCAGTACATCATTTAACCCACTCCAGCTTGAATATGCGGTGCGCCCGTTGTATAAATCGCTTTCTTCAATTCCATTCATTAGGGTAATGCTGTTAACGTCATCATATCCTCTGGCTTTAAATCGAGCAATGCTCCAGTTAAAGTTGGCGGCACTGGCAAATACATCGCGTGATGCACCCAAAACACTCGAAACACTTTGTTCCGATTTACTCTCCGACTCTTCCTCATCAACCGAAACTACAGGCAAATCATCGGCAGTAGTCTGCACTGTTTGTTCGCCCTCGGCAGATACTTTTTCTAAATTAAGCACAGCAGCATTTAGTGATATACTTTTTGAAAATGACCCAAAGGCAGGGTTATCAATCATCAATGTGTAATCTCCAAAAGGAACATTGATAATTTCAAAACCACCTTCGGCTGAAGTGGTAGCTGAGTAACCGGCACCTTTAAGTAACACGGTAACATTTGGTAATGCATTTCCACTATCATCTGTTAATTGACCGGTAATTTTTCCGGTTTGCGCTGCAACAGCAAACGGAAACAACATGATTAAAAACAACAATCGTAAAGACATATTTTGCTTTTTAAATTAGGGGTGGCAATAGTAGGGAAATAACCCATTAGATTGGCGTTTTTAATGTCAATAAAATATTAACAGTATGAAGCAAAGAGCCATTGCTTCAAATTATTCAAACACACAAAATGAAGGATTAACTACACAGCTACATTAAACTCTCTCAATGAATCATTAAGCGATGTTTTTAGATCGGTGCTGGCTTTGCGCTTACCGATAATTAGTGCGCAAGGCACCTGGTACTCTCCGGCAGGAAATTTTTTTGTGTACGAACCCGGTATCACAACAGAACGTGCAGGTACTCTTCCTTTTAATTCAACAGGTTCGCCACCTGTAACATCTATAATTTTTGTAGACATGGTTAGTACCACATTGGCTCCCAGCACAGCTTCTTTTTCTACAAGCACCCCTTCAACTACAATACAACGTGAGCCTATAAAACAACCATCTTCAATAACTACAGGCGCAGCCTGTACGGGCTCTAAAACTCCGCCAATTCCGACACCACCGCTCAGGTGTACATCCTTGCCTATTTGCGCACAACTGCCCACTGTTGCCCAAGTGTCAACCATAGTTCCGCTATCTACATATGCTCCTATGTTTACATAGGACGGCATCATAATAACACCTTTTGCTAAAAATGCTCCATAACGCGCAACTGCATGAGGCACCACTCTTACACCAAGTTGCGCGTAGTTATTCTTCAATTTCATCTTATCATGAAACTCCATTGGTCCAATTTCAATAGTTTCCATTTGCCTGATGGGGAAATAAAGAATCACAGCTTTTTTTACCCAGTCGTTGACCTTCCAGGAATCACCATTAGGTTCAGCAACACGAAGCCTCCCTTTATCCAACTCTTCAACTATATATTCAATTGTTTTTACTGTTTCTGCATTTTTCAGCAAGGCTCTGTCATCCCATGCTTTATTAATGATAGTTTCTATCTCTGTCATACAACTATTTTTTCGTTTGCAAAGAAAACAAAAATGATTTGGTTGCGGTTTGCTATTTTCGCCCTGCATGGCGCGCATATTGGCAATTGATTATGGAAATAAAAGAACAGGAATAGCAGTAACAGACCCATTGCAGATAATAGCCAGTGCATTAACAACAGTTCACACTAAAGATTTACTCGATTTTTTGAAGGACTATGTTAAGAGAGAAGAAGTTGAAATAATTGTAGTAGGAGAGCCAAAGCAAATGAATAACCAGCCATCGGAAGTTGAAAAACAAATTACTCCATTTGTGAAAAAACTAAAAAGTACTTTTCCTCAAAAACAAATAGAAAGAGTTGATGAAAGATTTACGTCTTTGATGGCGCAGCGGAGCATGATTGAAATGGGGCTAAAAAAAAGGGAAAGACAAAATAAAGCCACCGTTGATGAAATAAGCGCCACCATTATTTTACAGACGTACTTAGAAAACAAAAAGAGATTTACCTGATATGATTTTACCCATAGTAGCATACGGAGATGCTGTTTTAAAAAGGAAAGCAACAGATATTGACCCAACTTATCCGGGCTTACAGGATTTAATTGCAAACATGTACGAAACCATGTACAATGCAGAAGGTGTTGGATTAGCTGCTCCACAAATAGGATTATCTATCCGGCTTTTTATTACAGACGGAAAACCATTTAGTGAGGATGACCCTGTGCTTGCAAATTTCAAACAGGTTTTTATTAATGCGCAAATCTTGGATGAGAATGGGGAGGCGTGGAAGTTTAACGAAGGATGCCTGAGCATACCGGGCATAAGGGATGATGTTATGCGTAAGCCTGTAGTTAACATCCGCTATTTTGATGAGGAGTTCTGTCAGCACGAAAAAACTTTTGAAGGATTATCGGCACGCATTATACAACATGAGTATGATCATATTGAAGGGGTGCTTTTTACAGATAAACTTTCGGCATTAAAGAAGAAATTGCTTAAAGGAAAACTGCGCGATATAAGTATTGGAAAAGTGGATGTAAATTACAGAATGAAATTTCCAGTAATTCGTTAAAAAAATGCTTATCTATCTAATTGGGTTTAGCGGAGCAGGCAAGACAACGACAGGCAAGCAGCTTGCATCCAAACTTAAATTTAATTTTATTGATACGGATAATTTTATTGAGGAGAAAACCGGAAAATCTGTAAATGAAATTTTTGATATTGATGGAGAAATCAGATTCAGAGAGTTGGAGAAAAAGGCTATTGAGGAAACAGCCAATTACAAAAACACTGTAGTTGCAACAGGTGGAGGCTTGCCATGCTTTAACAACGTTATGTATTTAATGAATGATTACGGAGTTACTGTTTATTTAAAAGTAAACACCGGAATTTTATTTAAGCGATTGGTGAAAGAAAAAAAATCTCGTCCTTTAATTAAAAATTTAACAGATGTGGAAGTGATGGAGTTTATAACCTATCATATTCAACTTAGAGAAGGATATTACAATCAATCAAAAATTAAGTTTAATGCAGATGAAATACCGGTAAAAAAAATAGATGAATTGGTTGCTGGCATTAAAAGTAAAATTCAAAGCCCCGCATAAAAAACAAAAGCCCCGATTACGGTCAGGGCATGTGGCATTTTAGTGATTAATAAAAGTTGCCTTACGGGGCAGACTTTAATTATACATCTAACCTATTTTTTAAAAGCAGTTAAAGATTTTTCTTTAAACATCAGGCACCGGTTAACCTTACGGGATTAACCTTACCTGATAACCAACCTAAAACTGAAGCTATTTTAATGTTTAGAGTTTGTTTGTTTTTGATTCAGAGCCGGAATTGTCTTACGGGGCAACCCAAACCTGAACCAACCTTAAACTAACCTAAAACCAAATCTTTCTAAAGAACGTGTTGTATGCTGATTTGATATGTCAAGTTTAACGTAATGGTTAAGCCACGGGTTACAATCCATGCAAAAAATATTACATGTGTAAGGTTTTTTAAAAAGTCAGTTAAAATATTGCAGGATACTTACATGTACTTCGAGTTATTGTTACTCTTTACAACAGAAAAAGAAACAAAATATGACTCTTGGGTTTTACTAAAAAAACGTTGTAATAAAGTTGAGAAAATTGGAGGAAAGTAAAGTTATAGATAAAAAAGTAACGCGTTACAAATTTTCAATATTCTGAAACACAATTTTTAAATCACCTTCATCTTTTACAACTAAAAAAGTTTCCCTAGCTGTTACTCTTGCACATTTCACTTTGTAAATAATTTTTATCTGATTCACTCCTCTTTCTTTGTCGTATTCCTCGGCTGCGCTTAATAACTCAAAACTTTCCATAGCGCCCATTACTTCTCTCAGTTTATTGTATTTTTTTATTTTCTCATCCAAAGGCTCACTGTTGTTAAAGGAGGAAGAAAAATAACTATCGGCATTTTGATAATTTTCCTTTTGTAAATCATTCATAAAGCTATCAGTAAGTTTAATTGCTTCTTCTTTATTTAAGGGTAGAGGCGTACACGCCCCCAATGTTAAAATGAGAGACAGGAAAATAAGTGTTTTAATCTGCATAGTGATTGAATTTTAGTTTAAAGATAAACTTTGGTTTTGATAATTTATTTCACTTATCAATAATTTTTTAAAGCCAAATAGGTGAAATTTATTCCAATTGAAAATTTCTACTCATAATGTATATTTTTACGCACTCAAAATTTAATAACAAATTATGGCAATCTTAAAACCATTTAAAGGCATTCGCCCTAGAAAAGAATTAGTAAAAAATATTGCATGCCGTCCTTATGATGTACTTAACGAACAGGAAGCTCGGGAAGAAACCAAAGGAGACCCTAACTCTTTTTACCATGTAATAAAGCCCGAAATAGATTTTCCTGATGATTTTGATCATTACTCTCCTGAGATTTATAAAAAGGGAAAAGAAAATTTTGATAGAATGTTTCGTGAGGGAATTTTTTCTCAGGACGAAAAAGAGTACTACTACATATATGCCCAAACCATGAACGGCAGAAAACAATATGGTATTGTTGGTTGTGCTGCTGTAGATGATTACGTGAATGACGTAATTAAAAAGCATGAGCTAACACGTCCCGATAAAGAAGAAGATCGGAAAAACCATGTGCGGACTTCAAGCCTTAATTATGAACCTGTGTTTTTTGCCTACCCGCAAGTTAAGGCATTAGATGATGTTGTTGCCGGGGTTATAAAAAATGCTCCTGAGTACGATTTTGTAAGTGATGATGGTATTGGACATACTTTTTGGATTGTAAATGATAATGCGGCAATCAATACCATAACATCTGAGTTTGCAAAACTTAAAAATACGTATGTAGCCGATGGACATCATCGCACTGCCGCTGCTGCTTTGGTTGGTAAAGAGCGCAGAGAAAACAATCCTAATCATACTGGCAAAGAAGAGTACAATTATTTTTTAGCGGTTCATTTTCCCGATAACCAGTTGCAAATTATGGACTACAACCGTGTAATAAAGGATTTAAATGGTTTATCTGCTTCGCAATTTATTGATAAGCTTAAAGAGAATTTTATTGTGGAAGAACGTGGCACTGCTGAGTACCGCCCATTGCAATTGCACGAATTGAGTATGTATTTGGAAGGTAAGTGGTACAAGCTAAATGCAAAACCTGGTACTTATAACGACAATGATCCTATTGGTGTATTAGATGTTACTATTTTGTCTGACAAAGTGTTAGCGCCTGTTTTAAATATTGTTGACTTGCGCAAAGACAAACGTATTGATTTTGTTGGAGGCTTACGTGGGCTTGGTGAATTGAAAAAACGTGTTGACAGTAGTGAAATGAAGGTTGCTTTTGCACTTTATCCTGTTACCATGAAACAATTGATTGATATTGCTGACAACAATTTAATTATGCCACCAAAGGTTACCTGGTTCGAACCAAAACTAAGAAGCGGATTGGTGCTCCATAGCCTTAACGATTAAAACAAAAGCCCGAATTTTTTTCGGGCTTTTGTTTTTGCCTGCTCAGCAACTTTATTTTCCGGTTAAGTGCACTGGTTAATTCTAACTGCATTTATTATTGTTGTTATTCTTACACTTGCGCTTCAAAAAATAAATACGATGAAAAAAATTCTCACCCTTCTGCTAATTCCTGCTGCATGTATTGTTGTGTTTGCCGATATCTTAAATGAGGATGGAAAAGCAGGCAGAACCGGTTCTCCGGGAGAGTTTGATTGCACAGGCTGCCACACCAGTTTTCCGGTTAATACAGGCGGTGGCTCAATTACTATTTCATCGCCCAATTTAACCAACTGGCAATACATTCCCGGACAGGTTTATCAAATAGATGTTACGGTTGCAAAAACAGGCGTTCCACTTTTTGGTTTCGGTTTTGAATCGTTGCGCTCCACAGGTGCCAACGCAGGTACTTTTACTATTACCAACACTGCCGAAACACAATTAAAAAACGCAAACATTAACGGCAACAACAGAAGCAATGTGGTTCACAAAGAAAATGGTGGACTGACTATGGATTCTCACACTTTCTCTTTTAACTGGACTGCACCTGCCACAAACATTGGCAACATTACTTTTTATACTGCTGGAAATGCTGGCGATAACCAAGGTGATTCTCTTGGAGATTATATTTATAAAACATCGCGAGTAGTTACCCCCACTGCTGTTGGAATTAACGCTCCCATATTTAAGGATGGCGTTAACATTTACCCTACTCCTGTTTCTACCGAATTAAATATTACTTGCAATGAGTTGAAAAAACTTACCTCTGTTACCATTGCCGATTTAAAAGGCAATGTTGTTTACACGCATAAATTAACCAATCCTGCAGGCAGTTTTCAATTGACCAATCCCTATTTAGAAAACGGTTTTTACCTTTTAAATTTCAACTTGAGCGATGGAAGCAGTGGAGTAAAAAAGATTTTGGTTTTTAAAGAAATAAGATGAGGGGTTTATTTTTAATTGGTTTAGGCTCATTGCTTGCTTTATCATCATGCACCTACTACTCGCTTGAAGAGTTAAAAAAAGTGGAAGTGTGTGATACAACCAATGTTACTTTTAACAAAGATATTGTTCCTCTAATGCAACAAAAATGCGGAGTAAACAGTTCTTGCCATAGCGCAACAGGAAGTGATAGTGATGTTTCCCTGGCAAACTATGATGATGTTACTGCCGTAGTTTCAACCGGGCAGTTTTTGGGTGCAGTAACACATGATAGTAATTACGAGCCAATGCCCAAAGATGAGGGCATGCTTGATGACTGCAGGTTGAACACCATAAAAGCATGGATAAATCAGGGGTTGAAAGAGAACTAATTCTATTTTAGCCACATGAATTATCATGTGCTTAATTTTTCGAAATTATTCCCCTTAATCTTCTTTCACTCTTGTCATCAACCCATCATTAAGAATGAGACTGTTGTTCCATTTCCTGAATTCCAAATCGCCAAAGAATTAGTCCCTAGAAACTCACCTGACTTAAAAACTATTGATTACAGAGTAATAAATTATGGGGATACTTCATCGTTTAAAATCAGAGCTAATTTTATCGAAGGGAAAATCAGTTTACAGCTATTTTTCTCTAATGAGTCCCCATTCACATCCCAAATTCGTGAAATGGATTGCGTTGTTTCAAAAATTTGCGAGGAATTCCCAAAAGACCATTTAGCTTCCTTTTCTTTTTGGACAGGGCTCTCCCATTTAGGTGATATGTCCGTTAAATTCTCAAAAGAATATTTCTCAAAATACTATTACAGGTTTGTACCAATAAACGTTTTACAATTTATTAAAGAGTCCTCTCTGCATTCAACTTTAAATATAGTGTTCAACAAGTATGGCTATAAAATTTCTGAATGCGAAGTTGAGAAACTAGGTTGTTATCATTCTAAGTTCTTCAAAAATATTGGGTATTTAAGCGTTGATTCCTCCGAAATTCCCCAAAGACTTATTGATGGATGGTTGCAAGGTAGCCTTATTCAATTGAATCCCTGAATTTGGGTCATCAAAAAAACTTACTTAACAGCCTTGCACATTAAAAAATTTTGTGCATATTTGCGCCTCTTTTTTAGAAATATCAACAAATAAAGCAATGTCAAAAGTTTGTGATTTAACAGGAAAATCGGTGATGTTCGGCAACAGCGTGTCGCACTCAAACCGCAAAACACGCAGAAAATTTAACCCTAATTTACAGCGTAAGCGTTTTTTTATTGCAGAAACAGGAGAGTGGATTACTTTAAGGGTATCTACTTCGGCTATTAAAACCATTAATAAAAAAGGAATAGGTGCCTGCCTTGACAGTATTTTAAAAACAGGTAAAATTTAATAACCATGGCAAAAAAAGGTAACAGAATACAGGTGATATTGGAGTGTACTGAGCACAAAGCCAGCGGAATGCCGGGCATGAGTCGTTATATTACCACTAAAAACAAAAAGAACACCACAGAAAGGATTGAATTAAAAAAGTACAATTCTGTATTAAAGAAAAGAACTGTTCATAAAGAAATTAAATAATAAACTGCCGGAATATTTTCCGGTATAATAAATAATAAAATGGCAAAGAAGGTAGTTGCAACATTAAAATCAGGAAAAGGAAAAGAATTTTCTAAAGTGATTAAAATGACTAAGACCGCTTCAGGTTCTTATTCATTTAAAGAAGAAATTGTTCATAACGATCATATAAAAGATTTTCTCAAAGAGAAATAAGACGGTTTGTTTTCATGGTTTAGCTTCTTTCCGTAAGGGAAGAGGCTTTTTCATTTTATTAATGGGCTTTTTGAGTTTAACTTAATTATTAAATAATATTTCAATCCTAAGTACTTGGTACTTCAAAATAACAATGGCATTTTTCGGATTATTCTCTAAAGAAAAAAAGGAAAGTTTAGATAAGGGGTTAACCAAAACCCGCGAAGGTTTTTTTTCAAAAATTACAAAAGCGGTTATCGGCAAATCCTCTGTTGATGATGATGTATTGGATAACCTTGAAGAGATTTTAATTTCTTCGGATGTTGGAGTTACTACCACTTTGAAAATTGTAAAAAGAATTCAAGAGCGGGTTGCTAAGGATAAGTACATTGGAACCGATCAACTCAATGCAATATTACGAGATGAAATTGCTTCGCTGCTTGAGGAGAATGCAAATAAAAATTCTATTTCATTGATAGATGAAACAAAAAAACCGTACGTGATAATGGTGGTTGGTGTAAACGGTGTCGGTAAAACAACAACTATAGGAAAGCTGGCACATCAGTTTACACAAAGCGGAAAAAAAGTGGTGCTTGGTGCTGCAGATACTTTCAGGGCTGCTGCAGTTGACCAACTTACTATATGGAGCAAACGTGCCGGAGTTTCCATCATTGCGCAAGGGATGGGAGCAGACCCGGCATCGGTTGCATTTGATACTGTTAAAAGCGGAGTTGCTCAGGATGCTGATGTTGTAATTATTGATACAGCAGGAAGGTTGCACAACAAAATTGGCTTGATGAATGAGCTGAGTAAAATAAAACGGGTGATGGAAAAGGTAATGCCGGATGCTCCACATGAAGTGTTGCTTGTGCTGGATGCTTCAACAGGACAAAATGCAATTGAGCAGGCGCGACAGTTTACAGTAGCAACAGAAGTTACAGCGCTTGCATTAACTAAACTGGACGGCACTGCTAAAGGTGGAGTTGTTATTGGCATAAGTGACGAATTTAAAATTCCTGTAAAGTACATTGGTGTTGGCGAAAAAATGGAAGACCTTCAGCAGTTTAACAGGGTGGAATTTGTTAATTCATTGTTTTCTAAAAATTAATCGCATGAAAAGAAACTTTTTATTGCTTTTGTTTTTACTCATTTGCATTGATGTCTTTTCACAAAAAAAGGACATTAGTTATCGCATTAAAATTTCTGATAATCGCAATCAGCAATATTTATCTTACGATTACTTATTTAAGAACGATAGCCTGAAAATTTCGGGATTAAGTGATAATGGGAGAACCAATGTTAACTATTTTTCAAAGAGGCTTAAGAAAAAGGAACAAAAGAAAATTGTAAAGTACCTATCCACCTTTGTTAAGGATACTTTGAAGAAGGAGTACTTTGATGATTTCTTTTCATTTGGCGCCATTACGGCAGACCATTTTCCTCGTGTGATAGAATTGGAATACAGATTAGGTTTAAGCCAACTTCAAACAAAAGCAACTAATTGTCATGTTATAAGAATAGAGGAATTGTTTTTATTTTTAAATCAATTTATTCCTAAAGAAGAAGTAAAACTCAAGTTCAATAAAGTTGATTTTAAAAAATCATTTTAAGCAGTGCGTACTAAATCGAATAAGCCTAATAAAATAAATGTAATAACCCTTGGTTGTTCTAAGAATGTAGTTGACAGCGAAGTTTTAATGGGGCAGTTAAAAGCCAATGATTTTGATGTAACGCACGAATCAAAATCACATAGCGATGTTGTGATAATTAATACATGCGGGTTTATTGATAATGCAAAGCAAGAGTCTATTGACACCATCTTACATTATGCAAAACAAAAGGAGAAAGGTAAAATAGAAAAGCTGTTAGTTACAGGCTGCCTTAGCGAACGTTACAAGCCAGACTTGCAAAAAGAAATTCCCAATGTAGATGCTTACTTCGGCACACGCGATTTGCCGCAGCTTTTAAAAACATTAGGAGCAGATTACAAGCACGAATTAGTTGGCGAACGTTTACAAACAACACCTAAGCATTATGCGTATTTAAAAATATCTGAAGGGTGCGACAGGCCTTGCTCTTTTTGTGCCATTCCCTTAATGCGGGGCAAACACATCAGTAAGCCTATTGATCAAATACTTACCGAAGCAAAAAATCTTGCTGCAAACGGAACAAAAGAACTTTTGATAATTGCCCAGGATTCAACTTATTACGGTTTGGATATTTATAAAGAGAGAAAATTAGCTGAGCTACTTTCAAGACTGAGTGACGTAGAAGGAATAGAATGGATTCGTTTGCATTATGCTTACCCAAGCGGTTTCCCTTTTGAAGTTTTGGATGTAATGAGCGAGAAAAAAAATATCTGTAACTATATAGATATTCCGTTACAGCACATCAGCAACAATATGTTAACCTCTATGAGACGTGGTTTAACTAAAGAAAAAACTGCTGCGTTAGTAAATACTATCAGAGAAAAAGTACCTGGAATTGCTATACGTACTACATTAATTTCTGGATACCCCGGTGAAAAAGAAAAAGATCACGAAGAACTTTTGAAGTTTGTTGAACAATCAAGATTTGAAAGATTAGGAGTATTTACTTATTCGCACGAGGAAAACACCCATGCACACAAACTTGTTGATGATGTACCAACTGATGTAAAACAGCAACGCGCAGATGAAGTGATGGCTTTACAGCAAAATATTTCTTTTGCCAACAACGAAAAGTTAGTTGGGCGTACCCTCAAAGTTTTGGTTGACCGGAAAGAAGGAAACTATTTTATTGGCAGAACAGAATTTGATTCTCCGGAGGTTGACAACGAAGTTTTAATGGATGCTACTAAATCTTATTTACGAAGGGGAGATTTTACAAACATTAAAATAACTAAAACAGAGGAGTTTGATTTATATGGAGTGGTCGTTTAGTCAACGGTCATTTTAATTAAAGTTGTTTTCTAATAATCGTTTAAAAAGGAAACGCTTGCAAAGCTGCAAGAGTTTCCTTTTTAACTTTAGTGAATCAAGTTATCCTTTCTTTTTTCCAAACTCTTTCATTACATCTACGAGTACTTTAACACTTTCAAGTGGGAGCGCATTATACATACTGGCACGAAACCCTCCAACGCTTCTATGTCCTTTAATTCCTACTATTCCGGCAGTTTTTGTCAATGCTAAAAATTCTTCGTCAAGTGCTGCATCTTTTAATAAAAAGCATGCATTCATTGGAGACCGGTCTTCAGGTGCTGCTGTCCCAACAAACAAAGGATTACTATCTACTTCACCATAAAACATATCAAACTTTTGCTGATTTATTTTCTGCATTTCACTAACTCCACCCAAAGACTTTAACCAATCCAGCACATGCATACAAACCAAAATAGCAATTACAGGGGGCGTGTTATACAACGAGTCATTTTCCAAGTGTGTTTTATAGTTAAGCATGGTGGGCATTGTACGTTCAACTTTTCCCACAGTATCTTTTTTAACAATTACCAAAGTAACGCCTGATGGTCCCATGTTCTTTTGTGCACCGGCATAAATCATTTCAAAACTTTTTACATCAACAGGTCGCGAAAAAATATCGCTACTCATATCACAAATTACCGGAATAGGAGAGGATGGAAAAGATTTTACCTGTGTGCCATGTATGGTTTCGTTGCTGCAAATGTGTAGGTAATCGCAATCGGAAGGTATAGAATAACCTTTTGGCTGGTAAGAGTAATTTTTGTCTTTACTTGACGCAAGAACATTAACCTCACCAAACAATTTAGCTTCTTTAATTGCCTTATTACTCCATGCTCCCTGATCTAAATAGGCTGCTTTGGTTTTAAGATAATTCATTGCTACCATCGCAAACTGAGTACTTGCACCTCCTTGAAGGAAAAGAACCTCATGCGTATCCGGAACTCCCAGCAATTCTTTAACCAACGATTTTGCCTTTTGCAATACCGTTTCAAAATCTTTGCTGCGGTGCGATATTTCCATCACACCCATTCCAATTCCATTAAAGTCTATTAACGCTTCTTGTGTTTTTTTAAGAGCTATTTCCGGCAATATACCTGGTCCGGCTCCAAAGTTGTGTTTACGCATATATTTTTAGTTTATTAATTACAAATTGTTTTGCGCGGCTAAAATAATTATTCTCTAATTGCTCGTATGAGCACATCATATATTTCAAATTGCTGTTACAAAAGCATATTCCAACCTTAACAAGTATTATCTTCGCCTCCCATAAAAATTTAAGCACACAGCAAATGTCAGACGATAAGAAGATAATTTTTTCAATGGTGAATGTCAGCAAAACATTCCCACCGCAAAAACAGGTATTAAAGGATATCTACCTTTCATTTTATTATGGTGCCAAAATTGGGATATTGGGATTGAACGGTTCAGGAAAATCTACCCTCATGAAAATAATTGCCGGAATTGAGAAATCTTTTCAGGGTGAAGTGGTTTTTTCTCCGGGCTATACGGTTGGCTATTTAGAGCAGGAACCAAAGTTAGACGAAACCAAAACAGCCAAGGAAATTGTAATGGAAGGCGTTCAGCCTATTGTTGATTTGCTAAAGGAGTATGATGATGTAAACAATAAAATGGGTGAGGAAGAGTATTACAGTGATGCCGACAAGATGGATAAACTCCTGAACCGCCAGGCTGCATTGCAAGAAAAGATTGATGCCAGCGATGCCTGGAACTTGGACAATAAATTGGAAGTGGCAATGGATGCATTGCGTTGCCCTGAAGGTGATACACCTGTTAAAAACTTATCAGGAGGCGAAAGAAGAAGACTTGCCCTTTGCCGATTGTTATTGCAGGAGCCGGATGTGTTATTGTTAGATGAGCCTACCAACCACCTTGATGCCGAATCGGTAGACTGGTTGGAGCAACACTTACAAAGGTATAAGGGTACCGTTATTGCAGTAACACACGATCGTTATTTCTTAGATAATGTGGCAGGCTGGATTTTGGAGTTGGACAGGGGAGAAGGTATTCCGTGGAAAGGAAACTATTCATCGTGGTTAGATCAAAAATCGAAACGATTAGCACAGGAAGAAAAATCGGAAAGCAAACGCCAGAAAACGTTGCAGCGTGAGTTAGAGTGGGTACGTATGAGTCCTAAAGCAAGACAGAGCAAAGGCAAGGCGCGTTTAAATGCCTATGAAAACATGCTCAACGAAGATGTTAAACAGAAAGAAGAAAAGCTGGAAATATTTATACCCAACGGACCGCGTTTGGGTAATGAAGTGATAGAAGCCGTTAATGTTACCAAAGGTTATGGCGATAGAATTTTGTTTGAGAACCTCAACTTTAAATTACCACCTGCGGGCATAGTTGGAATTATTGGACCGAACGGTGCTGGTAAAACCACGCTTTTTAAATTGATTATGGGTTTAGAAAAAGCTGATTCGGGAGAGTTTAAAGTGGGTAGCACGGTTAAAGTAGGTTATGCTGATCAGTTGCACAAAGACATTGATCCTGAAAAATCAGTTTGGGAAGTAATTACAGGCGGCAATGAAATTATTGATTTAGGTGGCAAACCAATGAATTCACGAGCTTATGTTTCGCGTTTCAATTTTAGTGGTGCTGACCAGGGAAAAAAATGTGGCGTATTATCGGGTGGAGAAAGAAACCGGTTGCATTTGGCGCTTACGTTAAAGAGTGAAGCCAATGTATTGCTGCTCGATGAGCCTACCAACGATATTGACATTAATACCCTACGTGCATTGGAAGAAGCTTTAGAAAACTTTGCCGGATGTGTGGTAATAATTTCGCACGACCGCTGGTTCCTCGACCGTGTATGCACACACATACTTGCATACGAAGGCGACTCGCAGGTCTATTATTTTGAAGGTGGCTATTCCGATTACGAAGAGAATAAGAAAAAAAGATTGGGTGATGAACAGCCACACAGGATAAGGTATAAGAGTTTAGTGAAGGGTTAATTGATTTATATCAGAGTGGTGTAAATAATTATTATTAATTACGTTTGTGCAAGGCTTAAATAAAATGGAAAACACAAAAGAAAATAAACACCTCACCTATTTTAAAGTAGAAAACTTTAAAAATTTTGAGTCATTTGAAATGAATGACATAGGGCAGTTTAATTTAATTGTGGGTGATAATAATGTGGGGAAAACTAATTTGTTGGAGGCTTTAGTTTTTGATTATGATTTATATTCATTTATCAATAGTTTGAAATTCTTTTATAAAAGACGTAATCTTTATAATAATAGAATTGTGAATACTACATTTACTGAACTAAATTTCTATAAGTCCTTTCTACCGACAGATAGTGTAAAAAAGGGATTTGATTTTTCTTTCAAGTCTAAGGAAAGCACTGAGGCTACTCATTTGTCAATTTATCAACGAGATATAATAGAACAAACCGAAGAAGAAAGGCGAGTTGCTAACATCTCTGATGAATCTTTTGCAATTCAAGGAGCTCTTAATTTGAAAACATATTATTTTCTGAGAGAGAATGACAAGTTAATAAAGGCACTCAATGAGAGTTTTAGAATGGGGTATCATTATTATCCGTTCATTCATTCTGGCAGACCTATTGAAGAGGATATTCCTAACTTATTTTCGTCAGTAACTGAAGACATTAGAACAAGAAAGAATATAGAGAGCCAATTAAAACTCATGATTCCCAATTTGCTTGAATTAGCCCTCAAAACAGATGCTGATTCAAATAATATCCCTGATATTGGAATCTATTTTCAAAATAACAAGCGTGTATCGCTATCAAGCCAGGGAGACGGTGCGATTAAACTTTTACAAATACTTCTTGAAATAAATGTAAAGTATAATATCACAAATCGCTTAATGATAGACGAAATCGATAACGGAATTCATTTCTCAAAATTCAAGAGTTTTATGACTACTGTGCTTCATTCAGCGGAAGAAAATGGTGTTCAACTCTTCATGACCACCCATAGCCAAGAATGTATCCAGTATTTTAAAGAGGCATTGGAAGAGTTGGGGGAGAAATATCAAGAAAAAGCAAGACTAATTAGTTTAACTAAATCCAAAGATGGCAATGTAAAGTCCTTTAACTTTAATTATCCTGCATTTAGGCGAAATATTGAACTTGAAAACGAAATGCGTGATTAGTTATGAGTTCAATTAAGTTTATCGTTGAAGGGAAAACTGATTCACTTTTTATCAGAGCATTTCTAAAGCATCATTTTGATAAGGATATACCTGACTCTACTTTTATAAAAGTTGGAGGTTGCACTAAAGAATTGTTAGCTGAAGATAAAGTACTTGATTTAATTAAAAAAAACTCAGAAAAAGAAGACGGGATTAATATTTTGATTTTTGATGCTGATCAAACGAATTTCACAACAACCAAACAAAATCTTGAATCATGGAAAAAAGAACTCAATATTAATTATGAGATTTTTCTTTTTCCCAATAATAAAGACAAAGGAAATTTAGAAACTATTCTTTTAAATATTGCCAATCTTAAAAATGACAAAAACAAAGTGTTAGAGTGTTTTGAAAATTATAAGTCGTGCATAACTAAATTAAATAAAGGTTTTTCGTTACCGGATGAACATGCAAAGTTTTTTGCATTTGAAGAAGCTGTTCTTTCGAGAACTAAGTATAAAGATTTATGCAATAAGATAGATAAATATTTAGAAAAGGAAGTCTATGATATCGGTTCAGATTATTTGAATGACTTAAAGGATTTTTTAAAATCATATTTTTAAATGGCTACCCCAAAGCCCTCCATACCAAAAGGAACCCGCGATTTTTCGCCAACAGAAATGGCGCGCAGAAATTTTATTCTAGATACTATTAAAACCATTTATCAGCGTTATGGGTTTCAACAAATTGAAACTCCGGCAATGGAAAATATTGAATCCTTAACGGGTAAGTATGGTGATGAAGGTGATCAATTACTTTTTAAAATTCTTAATTCACGGATTTACGAATCGAAGAATAAGGAAAAACTTAAGAATGAGTTTTCAAAAGCGCTGGAGGCAAATTCAAATTCTCCAGAACTTACAGAACGTGCGTTAAGATATGATCTAACCGTTCCCTTTGCACGTTACGTGGTAATGCACCAAAATGAAATCACTTTTCCTTTCAAGCGCTTTCAGATGCAACCGGTGTGGCGTGCCGACAGACCGCAAAAGGGAAGATACCGTGAGTTTGTGCAGTGTGATGCTGATGTAATTGGTTCTACATCTTTATTGAATGAAGTGGAGTTGGTGCAGATTATTCAGGATGTTTTTGAGAAACTAAATGTAGGCGTTGCTATAAAAATTAACAACCGCAAAATCCTTAGTGGCATTGCCGAAGTGATTGGCGAAGCAGACAAAATAATTGACCTTACAGTTGCTATTGATAAACTTGATAAAATAGGGATTGAAAAGGTAAACGAAGAATTGAAAGCAAAAGGATTAAGTGTTGCAGCAATAGAAAAGATTCAACCTTTATTTTCTGTTAAAGGAAGTAACGAAGAGAAACTTTCTTTACTCAAAACATTTTTATCATCAAATGACATTGGCAAAAAAGGAATTGAAGAGGTAGAATACATTTATAATTGCCTCACTGATTGCCAATTGCCAACTGCCCTTTGCCAACTTGATTTGACTCTTGCCCGTGGACTCAACTATTACACCGGTGCCATCTTTGAAGTAAAAGTAAACGACCTGCGTTCCACTTTTACCAGCAGCGTTTTAGGTGGCGGCAGGTATGATGATTTAACCGGAATATTTGGTTTGCCCAATGTTAGTGGTGTTGGTATTTCATTTGGTATTGACAGAATTTATGATGTAATGGACGAAATGAAATTGTTTGATACATTAAATGTTCAATCATCATCCACAAAGGTTTTGTTTGTAAACTTTGGAGGCGATGAAGAAAAGCACTGCCTTAAATTATTACGAGATATAAGAAATGCAGGAATCAATGCAGAAATATTTCCAGATGCTTCAGCCAAAATGAAAAAACAGATGGGCTATGCCGATGCCAACAAAATTCCTTTTGTGGTTTTGGTGGGTAGTGAAGAAATGCAATCCGGTAAGTTGACTTTAAAAAATATGTTGGACGGCAATCAAACAAAAGTTGCTTTTCAGGAGTTGTTGAGTTTAATAACATAATCTGCTTTATCATTTTGAATTTTACTACTCACTAATGAAATTGAAACAGTTTCCTTTAATTGCCTTCTTTCTTTTTTTAGCTTCTATTACTAAAGCTGATGAATTGCGCTTGTTTAAAATTGGCTTATTAGAAAAAGCAACCCCTGATAGTGCCGATGTAGTATTAATATCCTTGTCTGATATTTACCTTTTAAGTGAACATCCTGATTCGCTTGCAATTCCTGCTGTGAGTGATAAAACTGAAGCAGAATCAAAATACCTAAAGTTAAATGACACTTACAGAAAAAGATTTTTAACCGGAGCGAAAATTTCAGAAGCCGACAAAATATTTATTTATGATTATTCAACAAACACACTAAAGTCAGTTCCTGTAAAATCTCTTCAAGTTGTGGCTTGCCTTAATATTTATGGTGCCGAATTTCCTTACACGCAATTTGATTACATGATAGGTTTTGAAATAGACAGGAAACTATTAAACGGTTTTGATAAATATTTTGAAAATACTTTAGTAACAATTAGCAAAACAAATCCGTTTTTGGCGGTGCAGCTAAAAAAAATAGCTTGGAACAAAATCGAGCAGGAAAATTATCCTTTACAACCAATCAACACAAAGGATAGTATTTCACTCTATGAGTTTTTTGCACGATTTAAATATGAGGTAAGTTCAGTATATGAATTTATAAGTGATGAGCATCATTTATTTATTCAGGATATAACTATCAAAGAAAATCAATGGACATCTGCCAAACGTTTAATTGTGGTTGATGCAAAAAGTAAGATAGTGATAAAGGAGAAGATTTTTTACAATGGCGAGAGCGCAACTTTTGCGCCTATAGAAAATCAGTGGACAGGAAAATTATTTAAACACAAACCTCCTGTTATTTTCGGATTTCAATACATATCATTTGGTTGCCCGCACCTTACATTTTTAGACTCGATAAGCAGCGATATTTATATAAACTGCGATAACAGGCATTGACCTAATCTGCTTTAAAACAAAAAAATGGAAAACAACCAATGGCTCACTGCCAACAAAGAACTCTGGAACAAGCGCACCGGCATTCACATTAACTCTGAGTTTTATAATCTCAATGACTTTAGAAAGGGAAACCAGGTTTTATGTTCTACTGAATTAACTGAACTTGGTAGTGTAAAAGATAAAGTATTGTTACATCTTCAATGTCATTTTGGTATGGACACACTTTCGTGGGCAATGCAAGGTGCAAAGGTTACAGGAGTTGATTTTTCTGATGAGGCTATTGCTAAAGCAAAAGGGCTTGCTGCTGAAATGAAAATGGATGCACAGTTTGTTTGTTGCAATGTGTATGATGTGCTGGAACACAAGTTGCCAAAGCATGATATTGTTTTTACATCTTATGGTACTATTGGCTGGTTGCCAGATTTAAGAAAGTGGGCTGAAATAATTGCTGGGTCATTAAAGCCCGGTGGCATTTTTTATATGATAGATTTTCACCCTATCGTTTGGATGCTTGATAACAAATTTACTTTTATTCAATACTCGTACTTTAATAAAGAAGTTATTAAAGAAACCGAGAGCGGTACTTACGCTGACGAAAATGCAGATATAAACTTAGAAAGCTACGGTTGGAACCATTCTACCAGCGATTTGTTAAATGCATTAATCAGCAATGGGCTGAGGCTTGAATTTTTTAACGAACACGATTTTTCGCACTATAACTGCTTTGCCAACACCGTTCAAATTGCAAATGACAAGTGGCAGATTAAAGGATTAGAGGGTAAAATACCTATGATGTATTCGCTCCAGGCGGTAAAGGGCTAAAGTGAGGTTGAATGGTTTCACGCAGAGGCGCAGGGTTCGCAGAGATTTTTGATGCGGTTACGCTTTTTTAGTTTCAGGGTTTAAAATCTTTCATGTTTTTTTTCCTCCCTACGGCTTTGAATAAAATCCTTTTTAACCCATACCACTTAACATTTTATTATCACCTCTCCACTTTTCATAGCTCATTTACCATTACATTTGCACACTTAAAAGCGAGTAAAAGTATCAATGAAAAAACCAAAGGTTTTAATGCTTGGGTGGGAGTTTCCGCCTGTAATTAATGGAGGATTGGGTGTGGCATGTCATGATTTGTGTATTGCCATGAGTAAACATGCAAAGGTTACCATGATAATCCCAAAATCAAATCCAGATTTTAAAGTAAACGATTTAAACCTAATTGGATTAGATACTATAGACTCACGCACTTTAAAGCACGTTAACTACAAAGACGATTACAAAACTTTTGAGGATGTACATTTTATACCCTCTGATTTAAACCCGTATTACACCGAGCGAAAATCAGATTTTAAAATTCCGGGTGTTGACATAAGGAGTCAGTACATGAAAGAGATTGAAGTAGGTAGCCGTAAAGCAAAAGTTTTTCATATAGACGATTTGTATGGTGGTGATGTAATTGAAAAGGTAACTGTGTTTGGCAAACTTGCAGCGCGCCTGGCACTCACTCTTGACTTTGACATTATACATGCTCACGATTGGATGACTATGCTTGCCGGTATTGAAATTAAAAAGAAAACCGGTAAGCCATTGTTTGTACATATTCATTCATTGGAAGTTGACCGCGGTGGTGTTAACAGCAAAGGCTGGGTTTACCAAATGGAAAAACACGGAATGGAATCGGCAGATGTGCTGATGCCCGTAAGTAATTTTACCGGTGAGGTTATTAAGCAATATTACGGCATCCCTGAAAATAAAATATTTACCGTTCACAATGGAATACGTGCTGTTGAACCGTTTAAAACCAAAAGCCCATACCGCGAAAAAGTTGTTTTGTTTATTGGCAGATTAACCCGCCAAAAGGGACCTGAGTATTTTGTGGAGATAGCATCAAAAGTTTTAGAACATAACCCTGATGTGCGTTTTATTGTAGCTGGCACTGGTGATATGCAAAATAAAATTTTGGAGAAGGTTGCACACAAAAAAATTGGTAACCGTTTTCACATAGCAGGGTTTCTTGGATTAGATAAAGTGCGTTATCTTTTGTCAATTGCCGATGCTTATTGTATGCCATCTGTTAGCGAGCCTTTTGGATTAAGTGCAGTGGAAGCTGTTCAATTTGGCATACCTGCAGTAATTAGCAAACAAAGCGGTGTAGCTGAAGTGTTGAGTGGTTCGCTTAAATTTGATTTTTGGGACACGCACCGCGCTGCCGAATATTTATTACAGGTATTATCAAACAAAACTTTAAAACAACAGGTAGTAGAAGATGCCAACGAAAATTTAAAAAATATAAGTTGGGAAACCGCAGCCAAACGAGTAATTGACGGATATAAAAAATACGGACAGGTTAAATAAAATGATAAATTGAATATTAAGAATGAGGAATAAAATGCTTCACTCAAAATTATCAATTCAATTCCCAAACATTAATTCATAATTCTTAAATTATAATTCATAATTCATAATTCATAATTTCCCCAAGCATGCCTTCAGTTTGTTTCTACTTCCAGGTACACCAACCTTTCAGGGTAAAAAACTATTCGGTTTTTGATATTGGTAAAGATCACTTTTACGAGGATGGCGAAAAGAATAAAGCCATTATGGACAAGGTTAGCGAAAAGTGCTACATTAAAACCAATGCAAAAATGCTTGAGTTAATTCAAAAGCATAAAGGCAAGTTTCGCATTAGCTACTCTTTAAGCGGAACTGTAATTGAACAGATGGAGTTATACCGCCCCGATGTTTTACAATCGTTTATTGAACTGGCTAAAACAGGTTGCGTTGAATTTATTTCCGAAACATATTACCACTCGCTTAGCTTCCTCTATTCAAAAAAGGAATTTGAAAGACAGGTAAAAGAGCATGATGATAAAATTGAAAAATATTTTGGCAAGCGCCCTACCATTTTCCGTAATACAGAATTAATTTATAACAATGAGTTGGCTGCGTATGTTGAGAAAATGGGTTACAAAGGAATTTTATGCGAAGGTGTTGACAGACTTTTAAAAGACAAGCATCCTAACTTTTTATATAAGCCTGTTGGTACAAAACACATAAAAGCGTTATTAAAAAATTACAGATTAAGTGATGATATTGCCTTTCGTTTCTCAGACAAAAACTGGAGCGAATGGCCCCTTCATGCCGATACATTTGCAAGCTGGGTGCATAAGGTTGCAAGCAATGGGGATGTAATTAATTTGTTTATGGATTACGAAACCTTTGGCGAACACCAGTGGGAGAGTACCGGCATTTTCGATTTCCTCGGGCATTTGCCAAAAGAAATTTTAAAGCACCCCGACTTTAATTTTAAAACACCAAGTGAAGTGGTTGAGAAGTATTCAGCAAGAGGTGTGTATGATGCGCATGAGTTTATATCATGGGCGGATAGTGAAAGAGATTTAACGGCTTGGCTGGGCAATGACATGCAAAAAGAAGCATTGGCAAAAATTTATTCTGTTGAAGAGAAAGTTTTGGCTACCGGTAACCAGGATTTGATTGATATATGGGGCAAACTGCAAACCAGTGACCATTTTTATTACATGAGCACCAAGTTTTGGAGTGATGGTGATGTGCACAAGTATTTTTCGCCTTATAGCTCGCCTTACGATGCCTACATTTTTTACATGAATGCCTTTAGCGATTTTGAAATGACGCTCAATAAAGGGCTTGGCAGCAAGAGTGAATCAGCAAACGAAGCTCCTGCAAAACTGAAAGCGGCAAAAACCAAAGCAGAACCGAAGATTAAAAAGACAGCAGCAAGAAAAGTTATATCGGCAAAAGAAACAAAAACAGAAAAAACTGCTGAACCAATTGCTTCAAATAAATCTATTACAGTAAACGGAAATGGCAAGGAAGTAAAAGAAAAAAAGGCGAAGACTAAGAAGAAGGTAGGAGAGGATGTTTAGTTAAAACTATTATTTGCATTAACCTTGCCTCTTTAGTGATTTTAAAGTTTTGGAGTTTTATTTTTCAAAGCATTTTCAATAAATTTCTATTCTGGCATTTTGTCCGCATTAAAAAATTTAAGGAATTTTTTCAAAAAGCATTTTTTAGAAACTGCTCTTTTGTACGATTGATAATAACCTACCATTAAATGTTGTGCTTCATTAATCTTTTAAATTGCCCTCTTCATGCAGTTATTATTAGTAATAAGTTGCATCAAACTTTAAAAAGTATCAATAAAATTTAACACTTGGAGTAGTATATTTACAGCTCTATTTAAACCTCTTTGGAAAAACTGAAAACCCCCTTAGATGCTACGGCTTATTTTGACGAAGCCAAAAGTCTTGAACTCACCAACACCACCAAGGCTGTTGAATTATACGAGCGCATTTACAAATCATATATTGAAGTTGATGAAAAGATTGCAGCTCTGGCTTGCTTTAAAGCGGGAGTAGTATGCCAATCAGCCGGTAATTTTAAAAATGCTGTTAAGTTTTTTGCATCAGCCATAGAACATAAGTATGCCCAATTACATGATTGCTATTCACGCATGGGCGACATTTACGCATTTATAAACGACAACCTCTCTGCTATTGATAATTTCTTTCATGCCGCATCATTACTAAAATCATCTAATAACCTTGTAGGATATGCACAGTTAATAAACAAAGCAGGAGATTGTTACAAACTGGTGGGTGAATACCAGAATGCCATTGAACAACATAAAAAAGCTCTTGCTGTTTTTGAAGCTCAAAATGATATGTATAATCAGTGCATATCCCATTTTTACATTGGTAACTGTTATAATTGGGCTGATGAGTTGGATATGGCGTATAATTTTTTGCAAAAATCTTTGAGCATAGCTGATAAGCTCCGTAACAACGAATTGAAAATAAAACCTCAAGGCAGCCTTGCCATACTGTTTACCAAAAGTAAGAAGTATGATTTGTCTCAGGATTATTTTTTTCAGGCAATTGATAATGCAAAGCTTACAGGCAACACCACGATTAAAGCTGACTTGCTTAAAAGCCTCGGTAATTTATATATAGAAACAGGCGATTATGACAAAGCATTACAAACATTAGAAGAAGCGCTTGACATAACAGAAAAGATTCAGGTGAAATTTCCAGCAAATATTATTCACCAGTTTTTATCTAAAGTTTATGAACGCAAAGGCGATTACGAAAAAGCACTTGTGCACTTTAAAAGTTATTATAACCTCTCTAAAGAATTAAATGCCGACCAGGCAAATGTTAAGTCAATTGGCTTACAATTAAAGTTTGATACAGAGGAACTGAAAAAAGAAAAAAATTTAGCAGAGCAAAACTTACTGCTTAAAGATAAATTTCTTGCCAGCATAAGTCACGAATTGCGTACGCCTTTAAATGGCATTTTAGGAATGACAGAAGTGCTTGCTGATGGAAAATTAAGCACCGAACAGCAAAGGCATTTAGAAGTTATTAAATCATCAGCATTAAACCTGATGTCTGTTATAAACGATTTGTTTAATTATGCTTTGCTTAATACAGGCCAGATAAAAAAGGAAGAAGTAGAGTTCTCCATTGATGATTTAATGACTTCTATTATCAGGCATTTTGAATCAGAGCAAAACGGTATTAATTCTAAATCTTTTAAAATTGAATCAACAGTTGACAATCTATTGTTTGTTACTGACAGATATATACTTGAAAAAATTCTTCAGCCGATATTACAATTTGTACGCAAAAACATTTCTGACAGCAACATTGTACTAAAAGTAAAAGCTGATAAGGTAACTACTGAGCAAGATGTTATATTGAAGTTTGTTATTCCATTTAAAGTTGAAAAAGAAATTGAATCGCTTGATTATTTTGAGGTTGACAGTAATGTTTTAAAATCTTATGCAGAGCATGGATATGAATCTTTGTATATAGGCAATGCCATAAAATTTGCTGAAACGCTCGATGGAAGAGTTGCGCTTTCGGGTGTTTATCCTGATTATGAAATTCATTTTTCTGTATTGGTTAAAACTGTTTTAAACAAAACGAAGAGTTTAAGGACTAATGAAAATGAAGTGCCGCTGGAAAATTCTCTTAAAATTCTTCTTGTTGATGATAATAAAGTAAATCAGTTTTTAGCAAAAACCTTATTAAGTAAAAGTGGCTACCAGGTTGATGTTGCATCGGAAGGCGATGAGGCTTTTAAAAAAATTAATGCAGGTAATTATGGAATAGTAATTACCGATATACACATGCCCGGCAAAAACGGCTACGAGTTGTCTTCAGCCATCAGAGGATTAGTTGATAAGAAGAAATCTGCTACTCCTATATTTGCACTAACAGCTTACGAAACGGCAACCGAAAAGCATAAAGCCAAGGATGCAGGCATTACTGAATTTTTATCAAAACCTTTTAACCCAAACGAATTACTTGGATTGGTAAAAAAATATACAACTTACGGTAGTAAAGAAAACGAAGCAGATGTTAAAAGCAGAATAAATACCAATGATGTAGTAGCCAATTTGGAGCAAGTAATGGGAGGTAGTTTGCCCGAAACAAAAAAACTTACCGATATGCTTTGCGAGCAGGTACCTGTTTTGCTAAATATTATTGAGGCTGCCATTAGCAAGAAGGATTATGATGCAGCTTTCAAAGGCATACATAAACTCAAATCATCGGTAACTCTGTTTGGAGTTAAGCCAATAAATGATTTGGTTGAAACATTAGAAAGAAACTATCGCTCACAAAAAAATATTACAGACTCGTTAAAAAAGTTTGATGAGTTTAAAAAACTGTGCTTGCAGATAGTAAAGTCACTTGAAAATAAATTTTAACAATTCAAGAATAATTATAGCTGTGATTATACGCTGAAAATAAAAGCACTGTTATTTTTTCTCCAATAACTTAAAAAACTGATCTAACTGAGGTAATATAACAATGCGTGTTCTTCTGTTAAGCGAACGACCTTCAGGAGTAGCATTATCAGCCATACTTATATATTCACTACGACCTGCCGCAATCATTCTGGATGGATCAACACCATAAGTTTTTTGTAACACACGAACCACGGCTGTTGATCTTAATACACTTAAATCCCAGTTATCCTTAATTGCCGGTGTGCTTATACTTTTATTATCTGTGTGCCCCTCAACCATAAAAGTAACATCATTTTGCGCTTTAATAACTGCCGCCACTTTGCCCAATACTTCTTTAGCCCGGGTTGTAATCTCATAACTTCCACTGCGGAATAACATCTTATCGCTGATAGAAATAAAAACTGCGCTGCCCTCCACTTTTATATTTACATCCTGATCATTTATATCCTGAAGAGCCCCTTTCAAATTAAGAACCAGCGCCATGTTTAATGAATCTTTACGTTGAATGGCAGTTTGCAAATCTTTTATGTAAGCATCTTTTGAATTAATGTTCTCCAGCGATTTTTTTATACTCTCAGATTGAGATGCTGAGAGGACTGATAAATCACTCAATTGCTGAAGCATGGAGGAGCCATTTGATTTGAGTTGTGATACTTCGCCCTCTAACGTAGCAATGCGAGATTTTTGAGATTGTTTTTCATCTAAACATCCGCTTAACTGATAGTCTAATTTATCGTACTCGGTTTTGAGTGTATCGTAATCTGCTTTTTGTTTTTTGTATTTTTTTGTGCTTACGCAACCTGATGCTGCAATAAATAAAGCAGCGGCAATAATTTTTGTGTACATCTCGTATAGAAAGTTCTTATTTATTGCTAAAGTATACACTCTGCTTGTTAGATAGTCTTAAAAAGAAGTTATAGTTTTAACAAAGCAGGATTGATAAAAAAACATCTTTTTAAAAAAGATAGGATGAATAAGAGGAATTGAGTTTAACGTAAGATTAGCAAATGAAATAATTAAGTATAAAAATTACAAACCTAACAACTGCTCCTCAATAGCCTTAATTTTCTGTTGTGCATCGGCTTTCTTCTTTTCTTCGCTTGCTATTACTTCGGGTTTGGCTTTGCTAACAAAGTTTTGATTACTGAGTTTTTTCATCACACTTTCTAAAAAACCTTTGTTATAATCAAGTTCTTTTTGCAAACGTTCTTTTTCTGCTGAGGTATCAAGGTTGCCCGGAATTGGTACAAATAATTCATAACCATCAACTCGTAATGAAAAGGATTTTTCCGCAGAAGTGGTAACCTGCTCAGTTGAAATAATATTTGCCAGTTTATGTATAATTGATTGTGCGGATAAAGTAGCCGTTGCTTTTACTTTTAATTCAAGAGCAATTTTTGGTGAAATATTTTTTTCTTGCCTTAAGCTTCTAATTGATGTAATAACATTTCTGCTTTGCTCAAACGAAGATAACATGGTTTTATCATAAGATATCAGACCAGGCCACTTTGCTGTTATAATGCAATCTTTTTCTTCTCTCTCTCTTATTTGATGCCACAACTCTTCGGTAATAAATGGCATAAAAGGATGAAGTGTTTTTAATAAACTTTCAAAGAAACCAATGGTAGCATCATAAGTTGTTTTATCAATTACAGGTGGTAAGCCCTCGGTGTAAGCAGGCTTAATCATTTCCAAATACCATGCACAGTAATCGTCCCAAAAAAGTTTGTAGGTAATCATTAGTGCTTCGCTTATGCGGTATTTATTGTAGCTGTCGTTAATCAGTTCTAGCTGTTCGTTAAAGCGGTTGGCAAACCATTCAGTTGCTGTTTTGCATTCTTCGCTTTGCTTTGAATTCTCATCCACACGCCAGCCTTTTATCAATCTAAAGGCATTCCATATTTTATTGCTGAAGTTTCTACCCTGCTCGCAGTATGATTCATCAAAAGGAAGATCATTACCCGCAGGGGAGCACAACAACATGCCCATACGTACGCCATCAGCACCAAACTTTTCTATCAGCTCAAGCGGCTCAGGCGAATTGCCCAATGACTTGCTCATTTTTCTTCCTAACTTATCTCTTACAATACCCGTGAGATATACATTCTGAAAAGGCTTTTCGTTTTTGTACTCGTAACCGGCAATAATCATGCGTGCAACCCAAAAGAATAAAATTTCGGGAGCTGTAATTAAATCATTAGTAGGGTAGTAGTACTTTATTTCTCCATCAGGCTTTGCATAACCATCAAATACGCTAATGGGCCATAGCCATGACGATGCCCATGTGTCAAGCACATCCTCATCTTGCTTAATGGTTTCGGGTTTAGTGTTTGGAGTTTTCTGTTGAAATAATTTCAGTGCTTCTTCTTTCGTTTTGGCAACTACATAATTTCCGCTTTCATCGTACCATGCCGGTATACGATGCCCCCACCACAATTGCCTTGACAAGCACCAGTCTTTTACATTCTCCATCCAATGGCGGTAGGTATTCTTAAACTTATCAGGAATAAGATTTACCTCGCCATTCATCACCGCATCTAGCGCAGGTTTGCTGATGTCTTTCATTTTTAAAAACCATTGTTGCGATAAACGCGGCTCTATTACTGCATTGGTTCTTTCGCTGTGCCCAACCTGGTGGCTGTAGTCTTCCGATTTTTCTATCAACCCATCATCCTCTAATTTTTTAATGGCAGCTTTGCGCGCGGCAAACCTGTCCATGCCTACAAACACAACACCCGCTTCTGATATAGTTCCGTCTTCGTTAATGGTATCAATTACAGGAAGAGAATGGCGCAAACCAATTTCATAGTCAACAATATCGTGTGCAGGGGTAACCTTTAAGCAGCCTGTTCCAAATTCTTTATCAATGGCATCATCAAAAATGATGGGCACCTCGTGGTTAACCAATGGTACAATTACTTTTTTGCCTGCCAAATGTTTGTATCGCTCATCATCTGGGTGCACAGCTACAGCCACATCGCCCATAATAGTTTCGGGACGCACTGTGGCAACGGTTAAGTAGCCATCACCATCAACAATTTTATATTTTACATAAACCAGTTTGCTGCTAAGTTGCTTAAAGTAAACTTCCTCATCACTTACGGCAGTTTTTGCAACCGGATCCCAGTTTACCATGCGCAAGCCACGGTATATGTAGCCTTTGTTGTATAAATCAATGAAAACATTTATTACGTCTTCGTAATAATTTTCGTCCATGGTAAAGCGTGTGCGTTCCCAATCGCAGCTTGCACCTAATTTTTTTAACTGATCGAGTATAATACCTCCATACTTTTCTTTCCATTCCCATGCATATTTCAAAAACTCATCGCGTGTTAAATCTGATTTTTTAATGCCTTTTTCTCTCAGCATTTGCACCACCTTAGCTTCTGTGGCAATAGATGCATGATCGGTGCCCGGAACCCAGCAGGCATTTTTGCCGAGCATACGCGCACGCCTTATCAACACATCCTGTAGGGTATTGTTAAGCATGTGCCCCATGTGCAAAACACCTGTTACATTTGGCGGTGGTATTACTATGGTGTATGGCTCGCGCTCATCGGGCACCGAACGGAAAAAATTATTCTCCATCCAATACTTATACCACTTGCTTTCGGTTTCCTTAGGGCTATATGTTTTAGAAATTTCAGACATAAAATTTGACTAACTCAATTGATTGGCGAAAATAGTTTTTTTAGGGGGAAAAGGAGGTGTAAAGCAACACAGAGAAAAAGAGAGTTGGAGTTCACAGAGGATAATTTATCAAAACTTAAAACATCTACTCATTCCTTAATAACCTTTACCGAAGTTTCTGCATTATTCCATTTCAATTTACATAAATAAATACCATCAGGCAGTTTACTTACATCCATTTGTTTAAACTGACTCCACGCAGCAATATAATCTTCAAAAACAATTTTGCCTAACAAATTATAAACTGTTAGAGAACCCGAAGTTTTTTGTACAGGAAATTGAAGTGTGCTTAACCCCTTTGTAGGATTTGGTGAGGCACGTGCTGTAATTTCTATAGGTATGGCATCTTCAATTCCTGTTAAACAACCACAACCTAAAGTTGTATCGCAACCAAGAAAATAGTTTGGGTGGTTGGGTATTCCATTAGCATACCAAAACTGTAATTGAATTGAATGTTGAGCAAAATTGCAACTTAGTCCTAAACTATCAGGATAGTTAATTACGTGAAAATGAAAAGTGCTATTACCAGTTTGAACATAAATTTTGCCATCAGGAGCGAGGAACGTTCCTTCAAATAATGTGGCGAAAGGTGGACTTGGTGAATAAAAACTATCCCAAGTGGCAACCGTTAATTTCGATGCTGCAATATTTGCTGCTGACATGTCATATTGATATACTTCGTTTATGTTGGAAGCATACAGAAAATTTGAATTTGCTGAAAAAGCAGTTCCTCCAAACAAACCCGGAGATTGTGGAAGGGTGATGTGAATAGAATTACTAAGAATACCAGTACATCTATCAAAATCAAATATATCAAGCCCACCCATTGACTGATATTCTGCATGAACCATTGCATATTTTTTTCCATTCGGGGAAAATACAGACATTCCGCCAGTTGTAGAGCGAGGTGTACCAATACTTTGGGTATATGGACCTAAAATTGCATTTGATAATATTAGGAATTTATAAAAGAGATTAGAATTGTCTTTTTGAACAATCACCCACCAGTCTCGTCCATTAGCATGTTTACAAGCAGTAATATTACCAGGTATCATGGTGTCTTGAATCAAAATGTTATTCTTACTCATAATAGCTCCTTTACCACCATTTAAATTCATGTCAACAACACTATAGTAAAAATTTAGCGACCTGTTATAGTTTGGAGTGTTGTCAACTGTATTATGAAAGATATAATATGAATTAGAGCTTTGATCTTTAGGTAATATTAAACTTCCCTGTGGTATTGTTAGCCCTTTGGGATTAATATTATAAAAACCAGTCGGGCTAATATTATTCCCATTTTGCATAGTATCACCTGTCGCATCAGCAATATAATACCCGTTAGTATAAAACAACAAGTTACCACTGGTATCAGATATATTTGCTGAAGTTCTGTTTATGTCCATTTCAAGACTATCATAAGTATAAACTGGTGTGCCACTAGAAAAATCAATCAACGTATGCCCCCACGGATGTCCCCAATAACTACCATAGCCAAACAACCAATTGTTATTAATACCCGTGTTTTGTCCGCTTAATAAAAAGCAACAGAAGTTAAGGAAAATTAAAAGTAGCCACTTTTTCACTTAAATGTTGTTTTAATAAATATAAAATGATAGTTTATTGCATGGCAGAACAACTCACTATTGAAATTACGTTTCAGAGGCTCTTTACAAATCTTTTTACAACGGTATTGTCAACAGATTTTAATTGCAAGGTATAAATACCTTCTGCCAGATTGCCAATAAAAATATTTTTACGCATTAATCCGTTAGGTGCAACCATTTCAGTTTGCATAACCAATTGACCTAAATTGTTAAATACCTGTAGCGAAAACCTGGAAGCAGCATCTGTAAAAATTTCAATATCCAAATGCTCCGTGGCAGGGTTTGGGAAAACATTAAAAGCAAAAGCTTGCTGGTTGTTTTTATTGCAGCTAACAGAAATTTCTTTAAACACGGTTACCTCTCCATTAAAATCTTCCTGCATAAGTTTGTAATATGTTTTATTGCCATCAAATGCATCATCGGTGTAGGAGTACTTACTGTTAGTGTTTGTAGTTCCTTTTCCTTCTATGCTGGCTATTACATTATAGTTTATACCGTCAGTGCTTTTTAAAACATAAAACAATTTATTGTTGTTTTCTGATGCTGTTTCCCACTGTATAATAGCTTTTTTATTAAAGCACTCACCGGTAAAAGAAAGCAATTCAACCGGGAGCGGATTTGATTGAGGTGCAAAAGAAAATACCTCAGTTACAAAAGTGTTCCATGTTGGTTTAACCACATTACCCAGGTTAGGGCTTGCAGCAGCATTTACGTTTACAGGTCCCATATCAAACCACTGCACAGGAGGAGGGTTAACACCCCATTGTGTGAGTTTTGTTAATGGCCAGCTTGCTATGGCATCCTGCACATCATCGGCATAAATAGCAATATCGGCTCCTGATGTGCCGTTTGTGCGGCTTATGCGCTGATACCAGTTAACGTTTATGTTGCCAAGTGTTGCTTGTTTGTTGAACCGGTTAAAGCCATCAGGAGTAGGGTCGTTGTTTACAAAACGTACGCCAAAGGTATGAGCAGTTGCAGATAAGGGTTTAAGTGTAACGGGGCGGTAACGTGCCGGAGGAATACTTGAACCAACGTGGTAAGCGTACGTGCCGGTAGAGTTGGTGTTGCGCACAAGTTTTCCGTTGGAAGTGCTGCTCACAAAACCCTGAACAGGGGTTGAAACAAATCCTCCTGTGCGTGTTAAGGATGCAATAGCCGGGTTAATGATGTGCATGTTGTTTGCCTGTGTGGCAAGTTCACTGTCATTCAAATTAAGTATTCCGTCAACCTGAGCATTTATGGTTTGTGTTTTTACCCCACTACCTGTTAAACTCAAAGTATTAAAGTAAGTTGGTATAGTTCCGGTTATTTGCTGTGCTGCGCCAAAAAATTCAACGGTACCTGCAAGTGCAGGAATAAATCCGTTAGATACCGAACTGTTTGTCCAGTCGCCCTGCAACCTTAGCGTACCGTTGTTAGAAAACACACCAATGTTGGAACCATTGTCACGATTGATAATGCCACCTTCTACATGAACAACCACACCTACCTGAATGGTAATATCTGAGCCATCATTTACAATAAGTCCTGTGCCAGCGGCAGGGCAGGTGACAACATTAATATAGTTTGGTTTTGTGTTTGTGTTGTTACCGAAACCATTGGTTGCTGTTAATGCTACCTGATAAACACCGGCTGTAGCATAATTTATTACAGGATTTTGCACTGCACTTGCAGCAGGTGTACCTCCTGTGAAAGTCCAGGCCCATGAAGTAGGTGATTGTGTTGAAAGGTCAACGAAAGTTACATTCTGTCCTTCGCAAACTGTTGTAGGGAAACCCGCAAAATCGGCTGTGGGTGCAGAGCAAACGTTTACTGTAATATATCCCGGCCTTACTAATGAGCCCGATCCGCTTGAATTAGTTGCAATAAGTGTTACGTTATAAACTCCTGGAGTATTATAGACAACAGATGGGTTTTGTGCAATGGAGGTTGCAGGTGTGCCACCCGGGAAACTCCACTGCCACGATGTGGGGGATTGAGTAGAAGCATCGGTAAAGTTTACAGTGCCTCCCGCACAAAGTGTAGTTGGTGTTCCGGTAAAACTGGCTGTTGGGGGTGGGGGGCAGTTGTTGATGGTAATATAATTTGTTTTTGTAATAGTGTTGTTACCATAAGCATTGGTAGCGGTAAGCGTAACACTATAAACACCCGGAACGGGATAATTAATAATAGGATTTTGAGTAGTGGTTGAACCCGGTACACCACCCGGAAAAGTCCAGTTCCAGGAAGTAGGGGAGTTGGTGGATAAATCGGTAAACTGAATATTGGCACCAGCGCATACATTATTAGGCAGTGCAGAAAAATCGGCAACAGGAGGCGGGCAGTTATTTACAGTGATGTAATTTGTTTTTGTTTCAACATCGCTGCCACTTGCATTGCTTACGGTTAGTGAAACAGTATAGGTTCCGGGTGCGGCATAGTTTACCGGGGGTGGGTTTTGCCCTACAAATGCAGCGGGGACGCCACCCGTAAATGTCCAGTTCCATGATGTGGGTGTGTTAATGCTTGCATCGGTAAACGTTACTGTTAAACTGTTGCAGCCTGTTAGCGGTGTTCCGCTAAAGTTTGCGATAGGTGCATTTATTGCACAGTTGCCTGCCGTTAAGGCTACCATTGCCGTTGGTCCGCATGAGTTGTTTACAACACTCCGGCTCATAATATCATTACCTCCGGCAGTTTCGCTTACAGGAGTTAAAGTTCTTCTATCGGTATTAGGTCCAACGGCATAATTCATTACCGTTACCGGAGTAATAGTATGGCCTAACTGGTGGCTATGTCCTAACTCATGCAAACAAACACTTTCAAAATCATACAATCCACCGGCTGTGGGTGCGGGTCCGTAGTTCCAGTTAATACCGCCAGTACCATTGGTACGGAATTTTAAATCATTTTCGGTAACATACCAAACACCTGCAGCACAAGCGCTGTAATAAGAGTATGAAATGCCCAGCACTCCGGCAGGTAAAGCGCATGAACCGTCAAAAGAAACAATGTTTGTTCCGTCTAATGCCTGACATGCAAGAGCGGTTGTACCTGCCCTGTTAAAGTTTACAAAAGTTCCGCAGCGCCAGGTTTGTAATGCGCGTTCCCAGGCGGCTACAGCAGGAGCGTTTCCGTTGAATGTGGTATTATATGCCCACGTGTAACCATTGGTTCCGTTATCATTTACCAAATCGGGCTGATAGTAAATGCCTCCTGAGTTTACATTTGTTTCATTATAGTTAACAGTAATTGAAATGGCAGATGTTGTTACCTCCCCCAAATTATTTGTTACCCTTATTAAGCCGCTGCCGCCTTGTGTAGGAACCCAAACCTGTATTTGTGTATTGTTCCAGCTTACAATATGATTAGCCGGTGTAGAAATATAACCAGCGCCACCATTGTTTGCATCAGGGAATTGAACATTGCTGGTTCCGTTTACATAGCTTGCTCCAAAATTATTCCCGGTAATAGTTATGGTTGAAAATGTTCCTGCAGTAGTTGTAGTAGGTGCAATAGCAGCAATTACTGGTGGCACCAACATGTGAAATGCAATTTGAGGAGAAGGAATGTAAGGGGTTATTTCAATAAAGTTGTATTGGGTAATTGAAATAATTGCATTGTACAATTCTTCCTTAGAGTTATAGGAGAAGAAAGGGCTTGTTACACTTCCATCTTTTAAATAATTAAAAATACTTTGTGCCAAAGCAAATGCTTCAAACTGTAAACCACTATTTATAGTTGAACCATTAAAACGCAAAGCAGATTGTTTTAAAAAGAAAATTCCGCTTTCTGCATTTTCAATATTTGATGATGGCTCCACAACAACTTTAGTATTTAAATATTCACCACCTTCTGTAATTAATTCTATCTGCACATTGGTTAGGTTACCTTTAAATACTTTATGCACATTTAATACGGTAGATGTATAAACCATATCCTGCTGTGCATTCATATACGTTTGGCGGTATGCCACGCTTGCTTCAATTACAATATCAGCATCAGTAACCCGCTGCTGCATTGTTACCGGATACAACATACATTGCGAAAATGATGTTGCTTTAAAAAACAAAGTAAGCAACAACGAAAAACCAAAGAAATAAAATATCCTTTTTTTCATGCTTTTAGCAATTGAATATGTTGCAATTACTTGTTAGTTTCAGATTTTTCCATGGCAACGTTTCCTTTTTCAGGTAGTTTGTAATCGTACACTACATTATCAGAAGGCCATCTGAAAATTTCAGCAGGGTTGGGATTGTTTTTTGCTCTTGCTTTAGGAGGATCAATTTTAGAAGCGGCAGGGCCTGGAGCCTGTCTGAATCTTCCTTCGCCAAAATTTGTTTTTGGTTTAACCACAAGGTGATAATCAACGGTACCGCTATTGGTCCCTCCGTTTAATTCAACCAGATCAAATCCTGTAGCAGTTCGGTTTGTTACTGCCACTCCGTTAAAGTTTAACATATCTACCGGAGTTGCAAAAACACGAATAGGATGGTCGTTGGTAACAAAAATAATGTCAGCAAGAATGGGATCAAGATCCACATGTGCACGCCCGTTAACTAACTGAACTGTTCCATAATCTTCGTACCAGTACTCAGGAGACTCGGGGCAGGTTAAAGTTATACGTCCATGATTTTCGGTAGGAATAATTTCACTTACTGCACCTGAACCTGTAATTTTTCTGTTTAATCCTGAATTGGCAACATAAGCAAATGCATTATTGACTGCCGCATAAGTATTGGCTTCAAAATATCCACCCGAATTTAGATTGGAAAGCGTATTGCAAAACGTTTGACCTATTACACCAAAGGCATCCTGACTTTGACTGTTGGCAACACCCTGCACCCCTACGCTAAAGGCTCCGTTTCCTGCTATAGCGCCTCTGTTCATGTAACCTCTTACAGCACTTTGAAAAACAGCGCCACCAGTAAAATTAGTTGTAACGTTTAATTGACTGTATAAACCGGGTGGATTGGCTGTTGCACTTGCATTATCTGTTCCAAAATATCCCGAAATCCAGGCATTGGAATAAGCAATGTTTGCTGCATAAGTTGCAGGGCTGCGTGTTACAGCAATAAGCGAAGGATTGGCACTTGCCGCAGCTTCTTCCGAAAACATAACGGCACCCGGTGTTGTACCAAATGATCCTAAAGAAATGCTTCCTGTGTATCCAAGAAAGCCCGAACCAAAACCACTAAGCGAACCTCTTATGGCAACGCCCGATAAAACCTCGGCATGTATTTTTGCTAATGGTATGGTGGTACCTACACCCAGATTTCCGGCCCCGGTCAATCTCATTCTTTCTGTGTTGGTAGTTCTGAATACTAAATCCGTAGGATCGGTAGTTCCTAAAAAGTGAAGTGCCGGATTTGTTCCCGTATTTCCGGTTGTAAGCCATGCCGGAGAGTTTAATCCGGTTGCAATAGTTAGTGTGCCTGTTGGGTCGGCAAGCACAGCACGCAAACCAACACCTGCAAGTGTTGATGAGCGAATGTTGCCAATTACGTCAAGCTTTTGGGCAGGAGTAGATGTTCCAATCCCTACATTTTGTGCGCTAAGTTTTGCGTTTGATAAAACTAACAGAACTGATAATGTAAACAGGAGTCTTTTCATTATAGTATATTTTTAACGGTTGGTTATGCTAATTCTATTTTGTACATCAAGGCATAATACATGATGGCTACCAAAAGTATATAATTAATTTGGTAAAAAGAACAATAGTTAAGGCGAAATGTTTAAAAAGTGTAACCAATGCCGGTTTCCAAAAAATCTGCCTGACCCAGGTTTGTCTTAATATATACCCCTGCATATAGCTGGTTTTTGGGTTTAAACACAGCATCTTTTAAGTAATACTGAATGCCTATACGTGCTGTAAAAAGAGTTTTTAGCTTTGATTTAACGTCTGTAAAATTTTCTCTTCTGTTTAATTCGCGGTAAAACGGGTTATGGATATAAACACCACCATTTGTAAACAAACTAAAATGCCCTAATAAAAACTCATGCCCTGTTATAAAAAGAAAGGCTGTTGAATTGGTAAACTTTTCTTCCTCGTAAAACTGCTGGCTTAATATATAATCGTTAACACCAGTATTGTAATAAGCTTCAAACCCTGCATGTATTTTATTTACAGGTGTAAGTAGTTTATTGGCAGTAAGCGCTACAAGGTATATAGGGTAGGTGGGTCCGTTAACCGGTCCGGTACTGCCGCCTTGCTCGTTGTGTCCAATAGAAATTCTAACAGAAGGCCTTATTCCTTTATAAAAAGGAAGTGAGTCCTGCCCTGTAAACTTCATGATTAAAGGATTGATGTGGTAGCGCACACCCACGCCAATAGCGGGAAGGTTAATACCCACGTTAGGTAATTTAAAATGCGAATTGCTGGCATGTAATACCGTTGCTTCAATATTGCCTGACCACCTGTAACTAAAATAATAACGCAACTGAAAAGAAGCTGCGGCAAGAAAAGTTAATTTGGAACCCACTGCTATGTTAAGCGGGTTATTTATTTCGTGGTACGGGTTATTGAAATAAGCTATGCCTAACGAAGGAGATTCAAGCAGGTAAAGTTTGTCAGTGAGCTTTTGTTCAAATGATAACTCGTATAGCAAGCCTGAAATATTTCCAAGCACTTTTTTATTGCCTAAAGAGCCGAACAGCAGTTTGAAAGAAGCATCGGGGAAAAAATAATAACGATGCCAGTATTTGGTACCGTTTAATTTGTTTCCAATACGCAGCGATGAAAAAAAAGCCAAATCTCTACCGGGAAATGCAGGATAGTTTTTTACAATTTTTCCGGTGAGAAAACCAATTTCGGTATATGCCGGACTTTTTAAAGATTGACCAAAAACATTTACGGTTAGCGCTAAAGCAAGTATTAAAAAGCCTGCACGGTGCATAAATATTTATTGCATTGCTTTTATAATATTTACAAAACTGCGCGATTTAAGCGATGCACCTCCTATTAATCCTCCATCCACATCGGGTAATGCAAAAAGCTGTGCAGCGTTGCCTTCGTTGCAACTGCCTCCATATAGTATGCTGGTGCTTTGGGCTACTTCATGGTTGTATTTTTCTTTTATGAGGTTGCGTATGTAAGCGTGCATTTCCTGCGCCTGATCAGGTGAGGCGGTAAGCCCTGTGCCAATGGCCCACACAGGTTCGTAAGCAATAATGATGTTTTTGAATTCTTCAGCTTTTAAATTAAAAACTCCTTTTTGCAATTGCTCATTAACTACATTAAAATGCGTATTGCTTTCTCTTTCTTCTTTCTTTTCGCCTATGCAAAATATCACTTTTAAATTATTTTCAAGAGCACGTTTTACTTTCCTGGCAAGTAAATCATCTGTTTCGTTAAAGTAGCTTCTGCGTTCGCTATGTCCTATAATTACATACTGCGCTCCGGCAGATTGTATCATGCCTGCCGAAACCTCACCGGTATAAGCGCCACTGTTTTCGTAAGCGCAGTTTTGTGCAGCTACCTCAATGCTATCGTTTGCCTCGCATAGCTGCACAACATAACTAAGGTGAACAAAAGGAGGGGAGAGTATAACCAGGGCGTTGCTGCGGACCTCATCTTTTAAAATACTGTTAATTTCAGTAGCAAGTAAGCCGGCTTCTGTGCGGTTGCAATTCATTTTCCAGTTGCCGGCAATTATTTTTTTACGGGGCATATTTTAATGTTTGGGGTAAAGATAATAGATTGCAGTTTTGGGTTTTTTATTTTGTGTTGCGTTAAAAAACTCTCTCAAGAGGAAAAGCGCGTGTGCATGCAGCTCAAAAAACAACGGTTGCTAACCAAAGAAGCAGTGTTTTCAATAATTTTAATGCTAAGCCGCTTTATAGAAAGCAATAGAACCCCAAAAAATTACTTGCTGCTGCCATGCCTGGTAAAATATTACAGCGCTAACAAAATTTAGTCGGTTTTTGATGGGGGTTGTGCAACGGTTACCCTTGTTATCGGTAGCTCTTCTGTCCGCCCGAATAGTGTCGTATCAAGTCTGCACACACTTTGTTCAAAGCGATGTAAATTCATTGGTTACATATTCAATATTGCAAGTTCGCTAATTCTGTCAAATCTAAATGTTTTACGAATATCGTCTCTATTGCAATAAGCATTGATGTATTCATAATTATTGTTTCGTAAATTAAATTGTTGAATCTGCTCTTCGTTAAGGATATTTAAAGCGTAATCAATATTTGAAATCGTTCGTTCGCTTTGTTCAGCTTCGGTCACTTCACCTGTCCCAAAATCTACCCAAGCCCCTCGCGTGTATTTTATTTTTATGTATTTACTATTTCTGACCGCAGTATTAATAATTGTTGCGATTCGAGTAATGTCCAAATTTGGTTGAGTAGCTTCTAAAGTAAATGGTCTTTCCTTAATAACTGGGTTTGTAATGCTTGCAACAGAAAAATTCTTCTGAATATTTTTAATGTAGCAGTAAGCGGTTAGAGTTCCATTATTAAATGAAATTGGTTTTACAATTCTTGGATTACCTTCGTAGATGAAAGAAATAAATTGTTGTCTATTAATTGCAGTTCGGATTAAATCTTGTTTTAGATTGGCGGAAGTTTGAGTTTTCGGTGGAATGATTACAGGGAGTTCATCTTTCACAATTTCTTCCGTCTGTTTGCCAAGCTCTGTTTCTGTTGAGGATATTTGTTCAGCGCCTGCGACAATACCGAAACTGTCAATTCCCAAATATCTTTCACGATATTTTTCTATTGACATTTTTTCTGCTTCTTCTTTCGTCCATTGAGAAACAGAAACAACTTTGTTTTTCGTTAGGAGTTCGTTAGGAGTTCTAAACTGTGGGTGAATACTTGCAATTACATCAGCCACGAACAAACAACAACCGTCAGGGTTTTGATGAACCTGAATTTCAGCAAAGCGAATTATTATCCAGCCACGATTTTTAAAAGCATTGTTTCTATTGGTATCTGCAAAACGAAAATGTGTTGCCTTTCGGTTTGCAATGTCATTGATGCCTTCATACGGTTCGTCAATTTCTACATCAACGAAAATGTTCACGCCTTCCTTCTCATCAATCAAAGTAAAATCAGGTTCGTAAGGTTTGTTACTTCCTTTGACAAGGATAAACCTGTCATCATTGAATTGAAAAGAGTTTCTGAAATACTTAGCTAAGTATAATTTGAAATCTTCTTCTTTATATCCTTTCCTGCCACTTCTTCCTTTTTGCGGAAACTTAATAACGCATTTTGGTTTGGGCATTATCACATAAGGAAATTTAAGCGGCTCTGTTTGCTCAAATAAATTTATAGGAGCATAACCAATGAATTTTGGTTGTGAAGGTTCTTTTTCCCTCGCTGGTGGTGGTGGTAACGGTGGTGGTTTCTTCTCCTCTCTCTTTTCAGTTCTTGTTTGATCTGTTTTAACGGAAGTGTCGTCTTTTATTTTCGTTTCTTCATTTTTGGAAGTTCCAAATCCTGTTGTCTTGTCTTCTGTGTGGTTAATCTTGTTTTTGTTATCAGATTTATTTGGCTTGTCACGAAAAATTAACCAGAGTAAAATAGAAAGTCCAACAACAGAAACGGCAACAAGCAAAATAAGATTGTCATGCTGTATTGCTGAATTAGATAAACTGTCTAATGTATCAACTTGGTTCATTGTTTCATTTTTGCTTGTCTGTTTGAGTTAGCAACAATGCTCAATCGAAGCGACAAAGTAGTTGCGTATAATGTTTCAGGGCTTGGCGAAGTTAGCGAATACGAAGCGCAAAACTGTCAACCAGCACTGCACTTGATACGAAGCACAAATGTTCAATTAACCACTGAACCGCCACTTTCGCTAAGCCCTTTTTATAGGCAGCTCTTCTGTCCGTTAGAAGATGTGTCGTGTCAAGTTTGCTCACACTTTGTCCGAAGCGATATACATTCAAAGCGATGTCCATCCGATTACGCACTGTGCGGTTGGAAAAAAAATTACAACACCGGAGGGCGGGAGAAAAAAAATTGAATTCCTTTTCGTGGTGGAGAAAAAAATACTCTCTTAAAAATTTTGGTTTGTGCGTTTGCATTGTGCGATTTTTAAGAGTGTATTTTTTGTGTGTGGGCTAATCTCCTTTCAGATATTCAAACACTCCGGGAATACCAACTCTGCTATCATGTGAATTTTTCTTTTGCATAAATTCAGATTTATAGGGATTCACCAAGGAACAGATGTATTCAAGAGTGCAGTCCGTATTTTGAAAGACAAATGTGTCTGCGTATTTAACTTTAGTTTTTGCTTTCGGATATAGTGCTCCGTTGTTGTTCTTTGCCTGTAAGATATGTTTGGCTTTGAATACAGCAATCAAGTCAATCAGATTTCCAGCTTTGTCAGGAATAGAAGGTAAATAAAAATGGCTTTCACTCTTGTTTGGTTCAATAGATTTTGAAATGAATCCCTTGTCGCCAATGTTTATTGTTGTGTGGTCAATCAACTCTATGAACTCAAGGTATTTTGTTTTTGGATTTGATAAATCACAATCTGGAGTTGTTATGAAGCCAAAGCAAGATTGATTCCCAACAGTTGCTTTTACAATATCACCGGAAGAAGGGAATTCAGGATTTGATTGGTAATAAAGAACCTTACTAACGATTGCTTTTCGTTGTTCAGCAGTAGTAGCAGGGTTTCCTGCTTGTAACTGTGAAATTAAACCGGAGATTTCACTTCTGAATTGAGCATCAGAAATTATTCCTTGTAACAAAAGATTTACAACAAAGTCATTTGCCCAATCAATATTTCCATTGTCAGAAACAATGTTTTTATATGCTGATGCAATATTTCCGTCAGGAATTTTATTTAAACTCCAAAATGTTTTGTGAATTTTCTCGTAAACTTCTTTGAGATAAATACTGGAGAGTTTTGCTGTTGTGTTTGCATTTAACCAGTTTTCAACCTGAGTCCTGATGTCTGAAAAATTTCCTTTAGCCACTTCATGAATGAGATTGTCAGGAAAAGTAATTGCACCTGAATCCTTCACTGCTCTGAAATTTTCGGAATGAGCTGAATATATTAGAACCGGAGAATAGTAGTTTCCTTCAAGTTCCTTCAAAACAAGTTGACTCAAAGTGGAATCTTCTTCTTCAAGATACCAGTCCAATACAATGCAATCAAACAATGCTTTACTTCTGATGTGCTTTAATCCTTCGTCCTTGTTATCGCAAAGAAAAAGTTCAATGCCTGTTCCATCAAAACCCTGTCTGATTGATTCTTCTTCTTTAAAGCAGTCATCATCAATAATTAAAACTCTTTTCATGCTCATTCTTTGTTGTCGTTAAAAACCAGTTTAAAACTTGCCCCGGATAGAAGTCCTTTGTAATCTTCTTCTGTAACCAGATATATTCCGAAATTCTTTTCGTCTAAAATTTCTTTCACGATGTAAAGTCCAAGTCCTCTGCCATCTTCTCCTTTCATGGAAAAGAAAGGGTCAAAGATTTTATCACGATACCGGGAAGCAATTCCTGCTCCGCTATCGGAAACATAAACTGATTTTTCCTTCTCGTCAATAATGATTTTGATTTTTCGTTTGTCTGTTTCTGATTTTCTGCCAGTCCAAAAAACAGCGTTATCAATAAGATTGTTGAACACCTGCATACATGAACCTTCACGCATTACAACATTGAAGTTTCCTCCTTCAATAATCATTTCAATTCCCGCTTTCTCAATGAAAGGTTCTTGCAATGAAATTGTGTTCTGAATTATCTCACGAATGTTAAGGTCTTTTTCTTTTGCAACTTTCTTGATGTAAAACATCGGACCCAACAAGCGAATATCATTTCTCAGTGCTTCCAATGCACCGGAAATAGAGTCAAACTCTTTCTTCGCTTTTGCTTTTTCATTCTCATCAATGTATTTCTTCAATCTTGCTAAAGAAGAAATTGCTCCGCTAATAAGCCGTGCAAATTCATGTGTGAATCTCTCTGCTGCTAATCCTGTTCCCGCAAGATTGAAAAGAATCTGCTTGTCTTTTTCAAGTTCTTCTATTGTATCACTAACTTGTTGTTTTATGTCAGAGATATTCTTTCCGATTGTTCCAAAAGATGCTTTAGCTTTTACTGCAACTTCATCATCTCTATTCTCAACAATCTTTGAAATATCATTTATCTCTTTAACAACAAAGTCAATTCTTGAATTCAAATCTTCGGCTTTTGTTTTTTCCTTTGGAGGATTAAGTTTTTTCCTATCATCTTTTTGTAATGCTTCAAATATTGAAATAGCACCCAAGGTTAACGAACGAAATTTTTCATAGTATTCATCTTCAATCAAACCTTCACGGTTGGTCTTGTCTTTAAGATGAATGTTTGAATCCTGATTTATTTCAATCATTCCGATTACTTGGTCGTTACCTACAAGTTCACCCGGTCTTTGAATTCTTCTATTGTCTAATTTAAGCCAGTCATTTCCTTTTTCGCCATAAGGCATTATCCTTATTCCGTCTCTGTAAACACTAACTCCACACCACTCATCAAGGTCTTTCTTATTGATATTAGTAGATTTAATCCTTGAAGGCGTTCTATCGTAAACATGTAAATTGACTAAAAACTCACCAACCGTAACAGCAAGATTAGGTCTTTCTTTTGTGTCAGTAATTATGTTGCCACTGTCGGAATATTTAACTTTCTTAAATCCGGGCATTTTGAATTCATAATCGTAATCAACTTCTCCTTTGTCATTTACGATTGCGTAAAAAGTGTAGTGTGCTTTATCAAGAATGTCAGTTGTTTCAAGGTCTGCATACTTCTCAAATTCTACCGGACAATTTTCAAATTTCAGTGTAACATCAAAATTGTTTGCACCCTTGAAAGGGCTTTTCATTCTGCGAAGTGAGTTGGAAACTTTTTTTATTTCATCTGGTGTCCATTCTGATTTCAGGTTTGTTATTTCAAGTATCGTCCCAGTTTCCTTATACTTGAACCTATCGGTATTTTGCATTTTGAAATTCACTTTCACATCCTGCAAATCTTTTCCTCTTACATCAAAAAGTTTCCAGTCAACATCTACAAAAAGTTCCTGCTCTGTTTCAATGGTTTTGGTAATCATTTTTAAGTGATGTCCGATTTGCTGTGCTGCAAATCTTCCAACACCTTTCTCCCCAAGTGGCAAGCGTTTTAGTTTGCTTCTTTGTTTATTTTCTTTCTGTTCTTCTTTGTGTCCTGTTGCGGGATTCATCCACTTTGTTGTGAAAGTGGGCAAGTTCATTCCCGAACCATTGTCACGGATAACAATTTTTGCATCGGGTGTATTGAGTGAGTGCATTACTATTTCAACCTTTGTTGCATCTGCATCATAGGAGTTCTTCACTAACTCAATAATTCCAACGGTAGCATCTTTGATGAGTTGCTCACCAAGAATTTTTATCAGTCGTGCTTTAGGTGTAAAATGTAATTCCTGCATATTAATCTGTGTGCTCTCTGTTAGTTTTACATATCCGCATGTTCGTCATAATCGGGTGCTGATACTGCGGTGAAATAATTATACTTCTTCCTTGTCCTAATGTCGGCACATCATCCCAAATAGCTTCGTTCACATTTCCTCCTGAAATTTTCAACGCGTTTAAGTTTCTGTTGCCGGTTGTCTGATGAATAATTTTTGTGTTACACAATTCAAAAATTTCTTCCGGCAAATGTGAAGGTTGTTGAGAAATGAAACATAATCCTAACCAACGCTTTCTTCCCCGCCTTGTAACTTCTCTCAATCTATCAAGCAATGCTTCCATTTTTGACGCGTTCTCTTTGCTTACAAATGTGTGTGCTTCTTCAATGAAAATCATTGTCGGTGGTAATTCAGGATGCTTGATTTTCTGGTCAAACAATTTGCGAAGCAAATAAGCAATGACAATGTTATTCACCTGAACTGTGTAAGAATTGCTCAAATCCAAAACAGAAACTTTTCCCGGTTTCAGCAAGTCAGTTGTGTCAATTAAATCGTCTGTTGAATCAAAAATTCCAAAGCGTTTTAATCTTCCCAATAATCTTTTCACAACAAGAAATGAAGATTTAGAAGAACCTTTTTGCTCTTCTAACTCTTTATTGAGTTTGGTAAGCAATGATTCAATTGTCAGGTCAGGATATTCCGGGTCATCATCAAATTTATTTTCATCAATCGCTTTCCATTGGTTTTTCGGATTTTTGGGTTTTGTTGAATTTACTGCTATGTCAGCAACTTGTTTATCCCAAAGCGTTGTGAAATTGTCCGCTTGTGTATCGTTCATGCCCATAATTGCAGAAAGTTCATAGGGTGATAAACTTCCAAATGGAATACTGAATTCTAATGAATCTTCTCTCTTGCTGTCTGTGTTTGCCGGATGATAAACCTGAAAACTTTTTAGTCCTTCCGGTATAATCTGATATTGGTCGGCTTTCTTTTTCAGTCCGGGATTATTTATGATTTCAGAATTGGGCTTGTCCATTGAAATATATTCTCCCTCCACATCAAGAACAACTACCGCCCAACCTGCTGCTGCCGCTTCTTCAATCAGCACTTGTGATGAATTTGTTTTTCCTGAACCAACTGTCCCAAAAATTCCAATGTTTCGCGGTAAAACAACTTTAGATTTTGCATCAAGATAAACCCGGATTCCTTCGTAACCACTCAAATGTCCGAGATACATATTGCCCTTTAGTTTGAGCAACTCCTGAATCTTATCAGGCGGCAAATTGAATACCGGTGATTTCGGATGTGGTCGTGTCTGAACACCTGAAAGGTGAGATGAATCGTAATGAAATAAACCAATCAGTTCACAATATCCGATTCCGTGATAGTCGGGAATGAAGGCAATGTCTCCGGCTTGCACGATGGATGCTTTCGCAAATGCAGATTCTCTGCTTACAGCATCAGGTGTAAAGAATGGACCTCTTGTAATTCTTGCTAAATAATAATAGCCGTTATCATCATGAGGAATGATAACATATTTTCCTCTTGATAATTCTTTGAGTTTGTCAAACGGAATTCTGATTTCAACTTCGTTGTTTGAACCAACGCCTGAATCAAAATTCACAAAACCTAAAGCTAATTTTTTGTCAAGTTGCATGATTTATTTTTGTCTTAATGTTTCTTCTGACATCTCGGATAAAAATTCTCCTTCCTTAGCCAGTTGGTATTCTATAATTTTATTGAAGTCACTTGCTTTGAAATATGTTGAACAAAGGTTGTCTGCATAGTCCACAAGTAAAGGAAATCCTTTTTCTTTCTGAAACATTGCATCTCTTGAAATTATTCTCGCAGCTAAATCAAAAATTTCTTCGTGTGCATGAAACACATAAGGTCGTTGTGAAATTTTAATCACACCAACTTTAATTCTCATTGCTCTTTGATTGATGAAGTTGTTGACTTTCAGAAAATCTTCCTCACGCCAACGGTCTTTGTCTTTCAGTAAAGTTCTGTCCTCTAAAATTTCAAGTCCAACTGATTTTTTCAGTTGGACATATTCACCCGGATTAAGTGAAAGACCTATGCGTATGTAAGCATCGTTCTGTGAACGGCTCACGATACTGAAACATTTTCTGTTTGCAATTATCTTTTCAAGAATCTCAACTGTTACATCAAGAATTTTCATCTCCGCTTTTCCCGGATTAGCAAGCATCTCAAAAGGAATTAACGGACCATGATAGATTTTGTATTTGTCTTTGAATTTATCATCAAGTCCAAGTTCCCTTTCTCTCACCTGCAAAGCTGCACGCAACACTGGAGCAGAAACAACTTTGTTTATTGTTTCTTGTGAGTAGAGATAATCTGTAACATCGCTGATGTCCTGTTTGTATTTCGCTTCTGAAATAAAATAGGAGTGTTGAATTTTTTCGTTGAGATAATTTACGGCAACAACTCCAAGTTGTGCCATTGTTCCGGTAATTGTTTTGTGAGTGGCTATTGTTCCGTCAATGCCAACTACTTCGCCTGTTGCAAGAAGATTTTTTTCTTCTGTGAGGTCTGCCGGAATTTTTTTTATCTCAAAATTCTTTTCAATGAATTCCCGGATTGCCTTCTTGTGTTTTCTTCCCTCTGAAATATCTTTTGATAGTTCAGTGGAATATTGGTTGATGCCTTCGGCTATGTAATCTTCATAGCTGCTCCACGATTTCTGGTTAAGTATTTCACGAAATGTAATGCTCATATTTTCTGGAACTGCTTTTTCATGCCGTTGGCGATAGCCAAAGATAAAAGCGGTGGAACAGCATTTCCTATTTGTCTGAAAGCAGCAGTCCGTGAACCTTCAAAAAAATAATCGTCAGGAAATGATTGAATCCTTGCGGCTTCTCTCACTGAAATTGAACGGCATTGGTTAATGTTCGGGTGAATATAGTAGTGTCCGTCTTTAGCAATATGGGCAACTACAGTGTGTGAAATCCCTTTGCCGTTCACAACTTTGAATCTGTCAAGAAATGATTCAGTGTTTTTTTGTGTCCGCAATTTTTCAGGAATGTCGGTGTATTTTATTCTCTTGTTATCTTCTTCCCATTTCTCAATCGCAAATTTGTAAATCTTTAAATCGTTGTTGTTGTGTGGTCGGCAAATATGCTGTGTGTAAAAGTCAACTCCGTTTCTTAACTCAAATTGATTCATGTAGTCAGAAGTGTCTTTTCTGTATTTCCCTTTTGTAACTGCTTGTCCCGGTGTTAGGGGTGAGAGGTCAGAAAAAATTTCTTCTGTTGTGAACGGATGAGTAATTGTTTTTAATTCAGGAAATGAAAACTGTAAATCTTTTCTCCATCCAACAATGATTACCCGTCTGCGATTTTGCAGCACCCCGTAATCCTTTGCGTTAAGAATTCTGTCGTCAATTTCGTAGCCGATTTTTCTGAAATACTTTTTCAAATTCATGTAATGACTGCCTTTGTTTGCACTCAACAGTCCCGGAACATTTTCAAACACAAACGCTTTTGGCCTGAACTCCTGCAAAAATTTTCCATACTGAACATAGAGTTTCAAACGGTGGTCATTTTCCCAATCAACTCCATGTCTGCCCATGAGTGAATACGCCTGACAAGGCGGACCTCCAACAATCAAATCAAGTTCGCTATTGCGTTGCTCTTTCAGATTGGCTTCAATGGTTTTGAAAATGTTTTTGAGTGACGCATCAGAAATTTCCGTGTTGATTACTGTGTCGCTGTTTTCTGTCGGGAAAAGTTTGTAAAGAACATCTCTTGAAATTTTTCCGCTGATGTAATCGTAATACAAGTCAATCTTGTTATTCTCTTTCAGATGATGATAAACAACCCTTGTTTTGATTGTCATACATGCTTCTGCATCCATTTCAATGTGTGCAACCGGATTAAATTTCAATTGCTTGAAACCTTCCGAAAGTGCAGATGCTCCCGCAAACAGGTCTATGTAGTTGAGTTGTTTCACTGCTTTTTCTTGTCTGATATTTTGTTTAACTGCCTAATAAATTTTGTCAGTGTTCTCTCTCGTTTTTTAATTTTTAATTCACATTCAAAGATGGTAAAAACTTTCCAACCATCTTTTGACAATCGTAAAAAGTTTTCCCGGTCAAGTTGTTTATTGCGGTTAATTTTCTGTAACCACCAGTCAGTCCGGGTTTTCGGCAGAACAAAATATTTGCAGTTCTCATGTCCATGCCAGAAACAACCGTGAACCAAAACTGCGGTTCGCAGTTTTGGTAAAACGATGTCCGGTTTACCGGGTAATTTCTTGTCGTGCAATTTATATCTAAAACCATTTGAAAAAATAAATTTTCTCACCAACATCTCCGGCTTGGTATCCTTGCCTTTGATTTGGCTCATGTTGTAACTTCTCGTCTGTTTGTCATGCACATCTGCCATGTTACGAAGGTAAATAAAGCGTTGACGATTGCACTCTTTTGACTTTGCCCTGCGTTGGGTTAATGCGTTTGGGGGCAAAGGCAAATGTGTGCAATGTGAGTTGGCAATAGAATTTTATTTTTTTGTGCGGTGGCGGTGTTTAAATTTTTTTTGAAGCGTTTGCCTGTTCATTAGAAGCGGTCTGGTTGTCATGTTTGTTTTATAAATGTTCAATCATAGCTGGTCACTTCAATGTTAGCAGGGAATTTTAGCATTGCATATAACATTTAAATATACAAACTTTTTATCCTTAAAAGTTCGCTTTTACTACACAAATGTAGCAGATTAACGAACTTTTTGACTTTTCGCATAAAATTATGCGAACTTTTAAAATTCAAGTTTATCAAGTGGGCTTTGTATTTTATTAAGGTGTTTTTTACTTACGTGTGTGTATCCCAATACGGCTTGGGTCATATTGCAACCATTGAGGTTATGCCCAATGTAAAAATTTAAATAAAAAGACAATTGCACCACATAAAAAAAACCGCCCTCTTTGCAGAGAAGCGGTTTTAAAAACATCACCCAAAAGTTTTTATACCACAATTAAACTTACCACGCTGCTCCAGTCGCCTTCGCCAAGTTTGGTTACCCCGCGGTAGCGGAAGTAGGCATCGGTGCCCGGTGTAAGACCATTAACGGTGGTTTTAGCCTGGATGGTGGAAGGCAAGGCGGTAAAGGTGGTGCCATCGGTACTTTTTTGCCATTGGTAGCTAACGCGTTTGCCCAATGCACGCCCTGTTAATTTTACGGTGCCCGATGTTAATCCCTGCTTTGCCTCTAACGGTGCTTTTACACGCACCCCGCGTTTTTTTACATCAAACCCAGCCGATTCAATAATGTGTATGGCTTCGGGTTCGTCAGGGGCATTGTTGGCAAGGGTTTGCACATAAATAATCCAGTTGCGTATGTTTTCCAGCACCAAATCGTAGTTGATATTACGTTCGGCAACGCTGCCCGCTACGCGGGTTTGTGCAGTGGCTTCGGCATCTTCTAACTTTTGAAGATTATCAGTTACTACTATTATGGTGGGAGCAGGTGTGGTAAACAGTGCGGAGTTATTGGTAATGTTTAAAATAACAGTGCGTACTTTTAGTATAAAGTCGCCTATCCTGCGGTAGCGCTTTACGTTGAGAACCGCTAAGGGTCTTTTATTGGCTGTAGCCATGATTTATAGTGTTTATATTGTTAATGGAAATTAATTGATAGGGTGATGATTCTTTTATGCTGCAAGGCTTGCAGGGCTGCGTATGCGTATGCGGCAGGCGTGGTAATTGCAAAAAGCCGCATTGCCCTTGTGCATTGCGGCATTGTTTATTGGCACTGCGGCATTGTTTATTGGCACTGCGGCATTGCTGTTGTTTACAGCAGCATTGCCAGTTAACAATGCGGCAATGGCCATGTGCATTGCCGCATTTTCATCAGGCATTGCGTCTTTGTCTGTTGGCAATGCCGCACAATACGTTGGCATTGCGGCTGCGCCTGTGTGCAATGCCGCTGGGGACATAAACAATGCGGCATTGTGGTTGTCCATTGCCGCATTGCATGCAACCACTGCCGCAAAGCACACAGGCGCAGTATATGCTGTGTGTGTACATAAGATGGTACGCCTGGCGGTTACGCTGTATTTTTTATGTATTGCTGAAACAGTCATACCACCATAACTCTATAAGTTTGCCAATATTGAGGAGCGTGTCGCTAATGTCGTTTTTGGCGCATTTGACGCTTTTGTCGCAGGGCATACAATAGCGCCATGCCCATTGCGTTAATTACTGGCATAACAGTTGAGTCTTACTGCTATAACTTTAAATCTTGTGAGTTACACGCCTTATACTATATGCCCTAAGGATATTGCACGTATTATCAATAAAAGTGTGCGCACGGCACAACGCCTTGCCTATGCTATTAAAGCCGGTTTGCATAAACCACGGCATCACCAAATTACGGTTAAAGAATTTTGCGATTTTGTTGGATATGATGTAGGGGAGGTGGAAGATTTTTTGAAAAAGAATTAGAAAAGAAACGATGGATTAGGAGTTAAAGTTTAGGGGTTGGGTTATTTAACGAGCTTACCATAAAAAAGTATGTTGCCTGGTGCCGTTACTTTGTATAAATAAATTCCTTTGCCCAGCTCAGATAAATTAAGTGTAGCAGAAATATCATTGCTGTGTAACCTGTGCAGCTCATTGCCACGCATATCATAAATAACTACTGTTTGGATGGGCGCATAATAATTTTTAAAAGTTACATTGTCAACCACAGGGTTTGGAAAAACTTTTAAAGACTGCTCAAACAGTGTTTGTTGTGTAGCTCCTGATGGCACTCCGCATCCGTTAAGTGATAGCAAACTACCGCGAAAATTGGTAAGCACAGATTGCATTCTTGTTTTTTGTCCACTGGTATAATGCTTTACGCATGCATAATCCATATAGTTGGTGTTATCGTCATTTTGATCGCCAATGCCACCTAATGCTACAGGCCGAAATGGGTTATTGGCAGAAGTATCATCATCATCTGATTGGCAGGAGTTAGTAGGAGTACAAGTGCCTATGCCAATACTATCAGGAGGCGTGTCGCACACTCCATCGCCATAAAGGAGGCAGTTTAAATTCGCGCATCCGCTTTGAAAGGTATGTGCCAAGCCCAGGTAATGACCTGCTTCGTGAGGCAACAGTAAATCAACACTCAGGTTGCTTAAATAGGAAATGTAAATACCATCGTAACGTTGACCATGGTTGGTGTACCACCAACCGTAACCACTATACGGTATTCCGTTTATGGCTAAACTTTTTACTATGTAAATATTAAAATACTTAAGCGTGTTCCAATGATAAACAGCAGCCACACTATCAAACACCGGAAAGGTTGCAGGCAAACCATTATTGATAGCAAATAATGGCATGTTAGACATAGGTGTGTAATGCCTGTCAATACCATTGGTGGGGTTGCCATTGGTGTCAACGGTGGCTAAACAAAATTCAATATCAATATCCACTCCTGAGGTGTCGTAAAATGGAACCATGTTTGCAAAGCGCTGGTTAAGGTTATTAAGCCAGTTAAATACTACTGAATCGGGTACGTTTTCAGTACCACCGGTATGCAAAATATGAAAAACCACAGGCACAGTGTATAGGTTGGTTGTAGTAAGTCGGGATGCCGGGGGCAAATTCCTATACAGCACATCATCGGTTACTAAGTTTACGGAGAAGCCGCAGGGCAATGGATGAGGTTGTGCAGAAAGTAAAGTGGCACTTAACACAAGCAGGTAAGAGGCATGTTTTAAAAGTAAAGTGCTGAATATTTTCATGCTCTTGCGTTTTGATGGTCAAAGGTAATGAGAGGTGAATAAAATGCAAATGGTTTGGTATTTTAAAAATAGCTGCATCGCCCGCTTTAATCAGCAATGCCAAATGTCCCTCTATTGTGACCCCCAGGCAGGTATATACTTTGCCTGTGTGTAAATTTTTTCTTAATTCAAATTGTTTGCTGCTGAAAAATATACTCGCTGCCATTCTATTACAACTATTGCAGAAATAAATTCCCATAGCATTAAAATGGTTATTTTTAAATGCCCATTTCAAAAAATAACATTATGCTAAACCCTTATCCTTTATTAATCGCCATCATATTTCTTGCAGTAACGCATCCCTTATGTGCACAAACACCCAATTGGAAATGGGCAAAGGAAGCATCGGGTAATGAATCTGACATACCCCAGGCAATTGCTACTGATGTTAACGGTAACGTAATTGTTGCCGGATACTTTGCCAGCGATTCGCTGGTTGTTGGCAATACTGTTTTGCAAAACAGTGCCATTGGTTTCCAGGAGGCGTTTATTGCCAAATATGATTCTTCGGGCAATTTGCAATGGGCTTATGCCTATGGCGGAACCATGGATGACAAGGCTACTGCGGTGGGTACTGATGCCCAGGGCAATGTTTATTTAGCAGGATATTTTTACAGCCCTACCATTACTTTTGGTGCAACCACTCTTACCAATGCGGGTAACGTTGGCGATATTTTTTTGGTGAAGTATAGCAGCACCGGAAACATAATATGGGTAAAAAGGGAAGGTGCCGCAGCGTTGGAAATTCCTTATGCCATGCATGTAGAAACTACAGGCGAAATTATCCTGGCGGGAAGATTTTCAAGCAACTCCGTAACCTTTGGCACCACCACGCTTACGCTGGCAGGAAGCATGGATGTGTTTGTAGTGCGCTATGATGCTGCCGGAAATGTTGACTGGGCTATTGGTGATGGCGGTGGCAGCAATGACGAAGCCTATGCTGTTACCACCGATGGTGGGGGCAATGTAATTGTTGCAGGGTACTTTGGGCAAACTGCCGTGTTTGGCACTACCACCTTAATAGCTGACGGGCTCTCGGATATTTTTGTTGCCAAGTACACCATGGGCGGGAACTTTTTATGGGCTGTGCGCGCAGGTGGCGATGGCGATGACCGCGCCAATGGTGTTGCTGCTGATGCCTCGGGCAACATTTACATTACAGGATTTTTTATTAACGATACCGTTTCGTTTGGCAACATAGTTATACCCAATGCGCCTGACGACAATGCATTTGTTGCAGGTTACGATGCCGGTGGCGGCATACGTTGGGCGCATGGCATCAGTGGCGATTGCAGGGCATATGGCATTGCCGCTATGCCCAATGGCGAAGTGTATGCTTGCGGATCATTTAACGATGCCCCGCTTCTTTTTAACGGCAGCAGTCTTGCTAACAATGGCGATTACGATTTCTTTATACTGCATTACGATAACAACGGAAACAATGCATGGGCTGTTCACCAGTCTTCGGGTGGTGCCGATGACGGACACGGGCAGGCAATAGCAAAAGACAATTTTGGCGCACTTGCCATTTGCGGTTACTACGAACGCGGTCCGGTTTCCTTTGGTCCCTCTGTGTTAAACACCATCAATAGTAATGGCACTGACGTGTTTGTTGCGCGCATGGGTGGCGTTACTACAGCAATTAATCATATAGAAAACGAAAATGATATTAGTCTTTACCCAAACCCTTCCAACGGAAAATTTATTTTGAAAACCAACAGTGTAATCAGTGCAATTGAAATTTACAATGCAGTAGGAGAGAAGGTGTTTGCTATGATGGATTTAAAACAACGTGTATCAACTGAAATAAATATTTCTTCTTTCCCTGAAGGAATTTATTTTTTAAAAGTTTTTGATGGCGAAAAATATGTTGCGCAAAAAATGATTGTTCATTAATTGATTTTTAAAAGAATTTTTTTCTGCCAAAGTATCTTTCAGTTTAGTATGGCACCTGGCGGGTGGCGGGGTTCTGCTTAAAATAATTCATCACTCATCCTTTTGCCCACAAAGCTTCCGGCTAAATTTTTTTAAACTCCATGTAATTAAGCACCATCCTTAATTCAGCAAAAGATGTTTTGTTGCCAAAAAATAGTTTCGCATCGTTAATAGTGGCTTTAGTATTTTTTTCAAAGTAAGATTGTATTTCGTCCACTTTTAAATCGTTTAGTATTTTAAAAATATCTGCATCGCCCGCTTTAATCAGCAATGCCAAATGTCCCTCTATTGTGCTTGCTGCAAGGTTTCGTTCCTTTGCTATTTCATTAATGGTTTTTCCGGCATTAAATAATTCAAGCGTAAGTTTTAGTGTGGAGCCTTTTTCTTTTAATTTTTTTGTTTCGGGTTCATCCTCCAACTCATCTTCTATGTAAAAAGTATCCCTGGGTATGTTATTGTTGTTGCAATAACTGTTTATGATGGACAATATTTCATCGCCAAACTGTGCTACTTTTCTTTTGCCGATTCCTTTTATCAGCAATAACTCTTTAAGCGTTGCCGGCATTTTTTCGGAAAGTTCGTCTAATGCCTTGCGTGATATTACCATATACACATCCGTGTCAAGTTCGGCAGCTTTTGCATCGCGCCACTGGCGCAAAAGGGTTTTTAGTTTGTTTCCGGAAGAACTGCTAACTGCGCTTTGCCTTGAAGGACTGAAAGATTTTGCCTCGCGCTCAAAATCAATTTCTGCATTAGCTTTTGCTTGTATGTGAGCAATTGCATTAAAGCCTGCCTGCGCTTTTTGCAGCACATATTTTTTTTCGAAAACCGTTAGTTGCAATTGTTGCAGGCTTTCGGTTAATTGTTTGCGTATGGCTGCATTATCGGTATCAACCGTAAGTGCTTTTATCTGATTATAAATACCCGAAACTTTTTCGAAGAAATAACCTGCTGCTTTTTTTACCCGTTCCTGCAATGCTTCGTTTTCTTCGGGAAGCGGAGGTAAAGACATAAGCTGGTTAAATTGTGATGTAAATTTCTGATTGACAGAAAAAACATCAGTATCAAACACAGCAATTATTTGCGTGATGTTATCAAATAATGTTTTGTCAATAGCTGAAATATTTTCGCCAATATTTTTTTGTGCATACAACAACCTGTTTTGTAAGCCCGAAAAATTAAACAGCTCATTCATTAAGCCAATCTGGAAATTTTTTTTCTCCTCCAGTAAATATTCTGTTCCGGGTAAATTGTCTTCAATTTGTTGTGTGTAGTGGCTTATTTTTTCATCGGTTTTAATACTTGCTTCGTTAATAGGTGAGCGCAGTATCATTCCTTCAAAAGTTTTGCAACGGCTAAGGGCTACGTACACCTGCCCGTGTGCAAAAGATGCCTGCGCATCAATAATGGCACGTTCAAAAGTTAAGCCCTGGCTTTTGTGTATGGTTATTGCCCATGCAAGTTTCAGGGGAAACTGCGTAAAACTTCCTGCCACTTCTTCTTTTACCTGTTTATCATCACCCAAAGAGTACCTCAGGTTTTGCCACTCTAAAGGTTTTACGGTAATAGAAAAATTATCATCCTTGCATTTTACGGTAATCTCATCATCATCAATTGCAGTAATGCGCCCAATCTTGCCGTTATAAAAAAGCTTTTCGCGGCTGGGGTCGTTTTTTACAAACATTACCTGCGCATTTACTTTAAGCTGCAACTCAAACTCGGTAGGGTAAGCAAATTCGGGAAACTCGCCTTTAATGGTTGCTTTAAAGGTGTGGAGTTCATCATCAAGCCTGTTAAGTTTATTCTGGTTAATATTTTGTGCAGAATAATTATGGGTGGTTAATGTTATGTAGCCATCATCGGCATCGGGTATAAAAGATGGTTGGTATCGCTCGTTCAGTTCAAGGTAATCGTGATGGTCTAACTGATTATTGCGCACTTTGTTTAACAATTTAATAAAGTACCCATCCGTTTGCCTGAAAATTTCTTTCAGCTCAATTGTAACGGGTGCGCTTTGCTGCAATGCACGGCTCCCGAAAAAATAAAAAGTATCATAGTATGGTCTCAGCAAACTCATTTCATCATCTTTAACTATTGGCGATAGCTGATGCAAATCACCAATCATCAGTAGCTGCAATCCGCCAAATGGCAAATGCCTGTTGCGGTACCTGCGAAGCACATCATCAATTCCATCCAATACATCGGCACGCACCATGCTAATCTCATCTATCACCAATAAATCTAAACTGCGCAACAGTTTTATTTTATCTCCCCTGAATTTTTTGTTGAAGCCGGCATTGTTGTTACTGCTGCCCGGAACATAAGGACCAAAAGGCAATTGAAAAAAAGAATGAATGGTTACTCCTCCTGCATTAATGGCTGCTACACCCGTGGGAGCTACAATAGCCATCCGCTTGGGTGTTTGGGATTTTAGGTTGCGCAAAAAAGTTGTTTTGCCTGTACCGGCTTTTCCTGTTAGAAAAACATTTTTGTTGGTGTACTGTACAAAATCAAAAGCAAGCTGCAATTGCGGATTGGTTTGCATTTAGCAAGGGGTTATTAGTAAATAGTTCGGAAACAGTATGGTGCTATTGAAAAGCAATTATAAGAAGATAATTTAAGATGGAGAATTTGGCAATGGTAAATTCAAAGTCTATTTTTAGCCTGTGAAAAAACATTATTTACCTTTTTTATTTATACTGCTGCTGTCTGCATGTAAGAAGGATGATAGTACAGCTCCTGATGATTCTTTTAACCCTCCAACTACACCGGTAGCCGTTTATACGCTTTTGGATAATGCCGGTAATTGCCTGAATGCAAATGTGCAGGGCACTTATGCTTATGGCACAGTGCTAAGCCCTTCGGTAAACAGGGTGGTACTACAGGTTAATGTTACCACGGCAGGTTCTTATGGCATTACTACTATTACCGTAAACGGATACAAGTTTGCTACATCGGGCGTGTTTTCAACCACCGGCAATCAAACAATAACAATGGTGGCAGTAGGAACTCCCGTTAATGACGGTGCTGATTATTTTCCTGTTAGCAATGGTACCTCATCATGTGGTTTTACCATAAATGTAGTTGATGTTTCTATGCTTGATAACGACCACATGTATTTTGGTAATCCAAGCAATGCGCAGGCAACTGCCGATAGTAACACCAATTATTTAATGCGTAAGCCTTTTTATGCATTATCATATAGCAAAGACCGTGGTATTCCTAATTGGGTAAGCTGGCATTTGTTCTCCAACGACTTGGGAAGCACCCCAAGGCAGGACGATTTCAGGGCTGATAATGCATTGCCATCTGGCTGGTACCAGGTTACTGATAACGATTACTCATCAAGCGGTTTTGACAGGGGACACAATGTTCCTTCTGCTGACAGAACAAATACAGTTACTGCCAACTCATCTACTTTTTTAATGACTAATATGATTCCGCAGGCACCATACCACAACCAAATTGTGTGGAATTATATGGAAGACTCCTTACGCCAGTTAATTGCTCAAGGAAATGAGCTTTATATAATTATGGGATCTTATGGCGCAGGCGGCACAGGGCTCAATGGTTTTGCAACAAGTATAAGTGGCGGTAAAGTAACGGTACCTGCAAGTATTTATAAAATAGCGGTGATTATACCCGATGGAAGTGCTGACAGCAGCCGCGTAAACACAGGTACAAGGGTAATAGCGGTAAACGTACCCAATACCACATCTCTTAACTCTGATTGGAAAACATACCGTGTAAGTGTAGATGCACTTGAAGCTATAACAGGGTATGATTTTTTAAGCCGGTTACCCATACCGTTGCAGGCAGGTATAGAATCTCAGGTGGATAATTTGTAAGTACCGGTTTTTAATAAACAGGTAATTACTGCAAGCGGTTCTTATAGTTTTTAAGAAGGGCGCTTATGTTTTATAATCAATACAACACTCAAAATAAACATTGCAACAGCCAATACAATAAGCCATCTGTTGTTTGCCTGTAATTTGTTGTTTTGTTGCTTAAGGGCAGTTACCTGCTTGCTTAACGTATCTGTTGCACGCAGCAGGTTATCTAAACGCTGTTCATGTTCCAGTTTATCGTAAACCATTGAAACTTTTTCGTAGTTCCTGAAATCCACCACGCGGTTTAGAACATTAATAATCTGGTTATCGTTTTTTACCAGGTCTTTTAAAATTTCGTTGCTACGCAAAACATCTTTTTTGGTCTTGCCTCCAAAAATGCCATTGTGTTCGAGTAATGATTCGGAATAAGATTTGAATTTTTGTTCACGCTCAAGCAATAGTTTTTGCAATTGCTGTCGGTAATATCCGCTTGTATCTGCTGATATTGCGCTTGCTTTTACAGCTACCCATAGCAGCAGCAGAACAATAAAAAAAAATTTGCCTGTTATTTTTTTTCGCATTACTAATTTTATCATACAAAGTTAGAGCTTCCAAAACAATAATCGTTTACAGATAGAGCTAAACAGGATCAATAGTTTTAAAAATAATAAAAGGGCAGGAGGCAGGTGAAAGGTTAGTTTTATTTAATAGTTTGTTTAAAGTCGTTTGAGTTGGTAAAATATTCTAATCCTAAAACTAAAAACATAGATATAAGCAATGATACTTTCTGCATAATGGCTAATAGCTGCCAATCACCGGCACCATACAGGTACAAGGTGTAGTAGAATATTAACATACTCATCACACAGCAAAATTTAAGGACATTTAGCCTGGACTTTAGGATAAAAACAGTAATGTAAAACAAGCCCAGTAAAGAAAATGTGCTGGAAACCGTTACCATCATATCATGCAATGATGTGGCTATTAAAAAATTGAAAAGGATATTGGCTGTACCCACAATTTTTAAAACTGTTGAAGCATGCCTGTCATATATTTTTTTTGACATGTTGATAAAAAATATGCCATCGCCCACGGAGTGAAAAGCCATGCCTATAATTGCCCACAGCCTGCCTGGGTTATCCATGCCATTTAAAGCTTTCTCCGCAAATAGGTTACTGATAAAATTTTTTGACCATATAAACCCAACAGAATTTTTATCGTGCAGTGAGCCCCCCGGATACAATTGAGAAGCTATTAAAATAAAAGCAGCAGAAATTAAAATACATACCAGAACAGAATGTTTCTTAATTACCTGTGAAATGTAAGATGCCATCATTTGTGACTTTGGTCAGAAAGTTTTTTAATCCACAAATAAGAATGACTACATCTAAACTCCAAACTGTTTGAGGTGATGATCTAAATGTTTGTACTGGCTCCATGCCCATTCTTCTCCCGAAAAGTTACCGCCTATTGGATGTTTTCTTTTGCTAAGCTCGTTATTACTGAGTACTGAAAATTTACTGATGTGTGTGAGCAAAAGGCTTTTTGCCTCATCAAAATTTACCTGGCGCTTAACAACAAAACTTGGGCTGGTAGGAAGGTTGCGTTTGAAATCTCTTTGCTCTAAAATTACTTTTTTAATGTACCTGCCAAACAATTTACCAAAGAGGTTAGACTTTGGATGAAGCAACCCGAGCGGAACTTCAAGGGCTATGCTGCAATGGGTGAGCATTTGCGCTACATTCATTTTACCCCACAAAGCATTAGACTGTGGTGTAAGTTTATTTATGCGCTCAATAATTTCCCTCTGCGCTGTTTGCTCATTCAGGTATTTCATATTTAAACTAATAAATACAGAAACTAACCCTGCTTGCTTTTGTTTGCTTCATTTAAGGTTATAACACCATAAAGCAATAAGCCTAAACCTAAACCGGCAAACATGCCTATTATTAATTTGTTGCAGTACCAACCGGTAGCCATGCCAATAAAAAGGCAGCCGCCAATAATTAATGAACTTGCTTTTTTAATGTCTTCTTTTCTGTTGTCTGACATGATATTTAGTTTTGAGTATTGAGTTGAGAGTGGTTTGTGTTTAATTTTTTTTGGTATTGGTACTTAATGTATAATACCTTGTACTCACAGTTATGTAAACGCATTTTCACCGGTAACATCCATTCCGGTAATTAATAAATGTATATCGTGTGTTCCCTCGTATGTAATTACCGATTCTAAATTCATCATGTGGCGCATAATAGGATACTCACCAGTTATGCCCATGCCACCGTGTATCTGTCTTGCTTCGCGGGCAATTTCCAAAGCCATATTTACATTGTTGCGCTTAGCCATACTAATTTGCGCAGGGGTTGCACGGTTTTCATTCTTTAATACTCCTAATCGCCATGCAAGTAATTGTGCTTTGGTAATTTCTGTTACCATCTCTGCCAATTTCTTTTGCTGCAACTGAAAACCACCAATGGGTCTGCCAAATTGCTTACGCTCTTTGCTATATTGTAAAGCGCTGTCGTAACAATCCATAGCAGCGCCAATAGCACCCCACGATATGCCATAGCGTGCACTATTCAAACAACCCAATGGTCCTTTTAATCCTTTTACGTTTGGCAATAAATTTTCTTTCGGAACTTTTACATCATTAAAAACAAGCTCACCGGTGGCACTTGCACGAAGGCTCCACTTGCCATGTGTTTCAGGTGTGGTAAACCCTTTCATGCCACGCTCTACAATTAACCCGCGTATTACACCTTCCTCATCTTTTGCCCATACTACTGCTACATCAGCAAAAGGGGCATTGCTTATCCACATTTTGGCGCCATTTAAAAGGTAATGGTCTCCTTTATCTTTTATGTTACTGACCATGCCGTTTGGGTTGCTTCCATGATCGGGTTCTGTTAAGCCAAAGCAGCCCAGCCACTCGCCACTGGCAAGTTTTGGTAAATATTTATTGCGTTGCTCTTCGCTTCCATAGGTGTAAATAGGATACATAACCAAAGAGCTTTGAACAGATGCAGTTGAACGAATGCCGCTATCGCCCCGTTCAATCTCCTGCATTATTAAACCGTAGCTGATTTGATCTAAACCACCACCGCCATACTCAACAGGAATGTAAGGACCAAAAGCACCAATCTCTGCCAATCCTTTTATTAAATGTTTTGGGAACTCGGCACGTTGTGCATAGTCTTCAATTATGGGGCTTACTTCTTTTTTTACCCAATCGCGCACGGTGTTGCGCACTAATTTTTGTTCGTCAGTTAAAAGTTCATCAAGCAGGTAATAATCAGGAGCCTGAAATCTGTCTGTCTTTGCCATTTAAAATATTTTAGTTGAATATTAAATTTCAGCGGGCTAAAATATCAAAAACGAAACAGCCGCAAACGCTAATTACAAAAGGTTTAAACACAGATTAACAGATCTTAAAAAGGAATTAAAACGCTACGGTTTAAAATTTTTACGGATTATGAGCCGCGAAGCAGTTTCAGTGAAAATCTTTTAATCAATTTTAATTAATCTGTAAATCTGTGTCTAAAAAATCAAGCATAAATAAATTTTAGATAAATCTTAATCTGCTTCTTACTTTCGCACGCACAATTTTTAATAATTATCAGAGATGAAATTAGTTACCTACTCAGACAAGCTGCACCAAAGCATTGGTTTATACATTAACACTAAAGTTTATAACCTGCCAAAAGCTGCACAAAAAAAAGGCTATACCGATTTCCCAAACAATATGCTGGAGTTTTTAAACGGAGGAGAAAGCATGATGGATTTTGCGCGTGAGCTTGAGCATTTGATTAAAGATGGAAAACTTGAAACGGAGCATGCCAATGAAACAGATGTAATTATATTGGCACCTGTGCCTAAGCCTACATCGTGCCGCGATGGTTACGCATTTAGGCAGCATGTGGCGGCAGCGCGCAGAAACCGTAAAGTAGAAATGATTGAAGAGTTTGATCAGTATCCTATTTTTTATTTTACCAACCACAATGCAGTACAGGGTCCGGGAGAAATATGGTGTATGCCCGATCATTTTCAGCAATTAGATTTTGAACTGGAAGCGGCTGTTGTTATTGGCAAGCAAGGCACAAACATTAAAGCAAAAGATGCCGACAAATACATTGCAGGTTATTGTATAATGAATGACATGAGCGCGCGTGTTTTGCAAATGGAAGAAATGAAACTGAATTTAGGTCCGGCAAAAGGAAAAGATTTTTCTACCGTTATTGGTCCTTACCTTGTAACACCAGATGAGTTAAAAGAAAAATTAGTGGCGGCAAAGCCAAACCACACAGGCAATAATTACAATTTAAAAATGACCTGTAAGGTTAACGGCAAGCAAGTGAGTGAAGGAAGCATGGGCGATATGGATTGGACATTTGCCGAAATTATTGAGCGCTGTGCTTATGGCGCTAACATATTGCCGGGCGATGTTATTGGCAGTGGTACCGTTGGCACAGGCTGTTTTCTTGAACTGAACGGAACCGGAAAACTTAATGATCCAAATTATGCTACGCAGTGGTTACAACCAAACGATGTGGTAGAAATGGAAATTACGGGATTAGGCAAACTCACCAATACCATCAGAAAAATTGATACCGACTTTTCGATATTGGCACTTAAAAAGATGGGAACATAAAAGGCTGCCAATTTTCAGACAGCCTCTTATGTTTTTTATTAAAATATTTACCCTGATTTATGCAGTTAAGCTAACTGCTTATCAATTTTACTTGCCAGGGCTGCTTTAGGTGCAACACCTACTTGCTTATCTACTACTTGCCCGTTTTTAAACACAAGCAGGGTAGGTATGTTCCTGATGCCAAATTGCATGCTAATGTTTGGATTGCTATCCACATCTACTTTGCCTACAACTGCCTTACCGTCATAATCTTTTGCAAGTTCTTCCACAATAGGACCAACCATGCGGCAGGGTCCGCACCATTCTGCCCAAAAATCAACCAATACGGGTTTGTCCGATTTCATTACAACTTCTTCAAAGTTGCTGTCTGTAATTTCTAATGCCATAATTATATACTTTATAGAGATTTGTTATTTAAACTATTTGAGTCAACAAATATACCAAGGCAAAGTTTCTGACCAATTGGCAGAGTTTAATCTTTTTAACAGAAGAACGGGATTTTCTGATTGCTTAAACAAGGACTGAAACTGCCTCTATGTTGGCTTAATGAAAAGTGAGAAAGATTCTCTTTAAAATTGTGAAGATTATAAAATACTTTTATTTTTCGCCAATGTATTGCCCATTTCCTGTATGAATGATGAGCGTATTCTGGTATTAAACAACCATCAAATAGATAAAACCCGCTGGGACGAAACCATAGACAAATCTTATAACGGCTTAATATATGCTTATAGCTGGTATCTCGATTTGGTAAGCCCCGGCTGGCATGGCTTAGTTAGCGAAGGTTATAAAGCAGTAATGCCTCTTACCTGGCGCAAAAAGTTTGGTTTTGAATATTTGTTTCCTCCTTTTTTTACACAGCAACTTGGTGTGTTCAGCAGGCAGCATTTAAATTCAGAACACATTAAAGTATTTATTGAGAAAATACCTGCACGCTATAAGTTTATTGATATAAACCTTAACAGCGAAAACATGTTTTTGCCTCAGGGATTTAAGTTTACAAAAAACATTAACTGCACATTAAGCCTTAATAAAAACTACGAGGAAATTCATAACGGGTATTCTCAAAACCTTACAAGAAATCTTAAAAAGGCAAACGGGCAACACCAGTTGCAGGTAGTGGGCATGAAAGAGGCTAATGCTTTAATAAAACTCTTCAGGGAAAACAAAGGCAAGAAAATTAAAAATTTAAAAGACAAAGAGTACGAAATACTCAGTAACCTGATAAATGAAGCTATTGAAAGAAAGATGTGCGAGGTATATTATGCCTACCATGAAAATCGTTTGGTGGCAGGTGCTGTGTTTTTAAAAACACGCCACCGCATTACTTTTTTGTTTAGTGCTGTTAATACAGAAGGTAAACACTTCCTGGCCATGCCTGTAATTGTTGACAGGTATATAAGCATGCACCAAAAGCGCGATTTAATTTTTGATTTTGAAGGCAGCAACAATCCTGAACTTGCGCGTTTTTATAAAAGTTTTGGCGCTACCGAAAACATTTATCTTAAAATAAAGAAAAACAACCTGCCGCTGCCATTCAGGTTACTTAAAAAGTAACTTTACCACATTAATTAAAGCACACAATTTACAAGCAGAAGATACACAGCAATGGTTAATATACTCAGCAAGCAAAATTCCATCATCAATCATTTTATAGCCGAATTGCGCAACATCAATATACAGCAGGACAGGATGCGCTTTAGGAGAAACTTAGAAAGGATTGGAGAAATTGCTGCTTTAGAAATCAGTAAAACTTTTGCGTATCACGATGTTGAAGTTACCACACCGCTTGGCATTGCACTTGTTCCGCAAATGAAAGAGCAGCCTGTGCTTGCAACTATTTTGCGTGCAGGCTTACCGTTGCATCAGGGGTTGTTAAATTATTTTGATGGGGCAGATAATGCATTTATATCTGCTTACCGCAGGCACCATAAAGACGGTAGTTTTGATATTCACCTCGAGTATGTTTCAAGCCCAAAGCTTGAAGACAGAATTATTATTTTGAGCGACCCTATGCTGGCAACAGGGCAATCGTTAGTACAAACTTTTAAAGCGCTTGTAGCTATGGGTAGGCCCAAGCACCTGCATGTAGTGGCTGCTATTGCAAGTACTGAAGGATTGCAACATGTTCAGGCAAATATTCCCGAAAACGCTAACATTTGGATTGGCGCATTAGACGAAGAACTTACTGCACAATCATACATAGTACCGGGTCTTGGTGATGCCGGTGATTTGGCTTATGGCACCAAGGAGTAAAAAAAGTTTTTAAAGCAATTATGTAATTATTTAATCCTTTAAGCCATGTCAAACAAAATTGCAGAATCAGAATTAATTTTAAACAAGGATGGAAGTGTGTATCATCTTAACCTGCATCCGCATGAAATTGCTTCAACTATTATAAACGTGGGCGACCCCGACAGGGTAGGCGTGGTAAGCAAATTTTTTGACAACATTGAAGTTAAAAAACAAAAGCGCGAGTTTGTTACACACACCGGCACATATAATGGCAAGCGCATTAGTGTAATTTCTACCGGTATAGGGACGGATAATATTGATATTGTTTACAATGAGTTGGATGCTTTGGTAAATATTGATCTTGCTAAGAGAACAATTAAAGACAAACTTACTTCTATCAATTTAATACGCATAGGTACATCGGGGGCGTTGCAGGCCGATATACCTGTTGACTCATTTGTGTTTTCATCACACGGATTGGGTTTGGATGGATTGCTAAATTTTTACCAGCTTAAAAACAATGCCGATGAAACTGCCATTATAGAATCTTTCCGAAAACATTATCCCAATAATGGGGTGTTGCCTCAATCATATATAAGTGAATGTTCGGCAGTGTTAAAACAAAAAATTGCCGAGGGAATGTTTGTGGGAATTACAGCATCGTGTTCGGGTTTTTATGCACCGCAGGGCAGAGTATTGCGTTTGCCATTGGGCAGAACAGACATGATTGAAAAGCTCAACTCTTTCAAACACGGCACACACCGCGTAACCAACTTTGAGATGGAAACAGGTGCCATGTATGGTTTGGCAAAGTTACTGGGGCATAATTGCTGTTCGGTAAATGTTATTGTGGCTAATCGAATTGCACAGCAGTTTAGCAAAAACTACGAGGCGGCAATGGATAAACTAATTGTTACAGTGCTTGATCGCGTGTAGAGCCTTAGTAAAGCAACTCACCGGCACCCTGCCTTGTTAAAGAGGGTTCAGCAGTTGTGCAATCAATTACCGTACTGGGAATATTACCACCGTAGCCACTGTCAATAATTATGTCAATTGTATTTTCAAAGTGCTCAAAAATTTCGGCAGGATCGGTCAGGTAATCTGCAATAGGGTCATCGGCATTATGCAAAGATGTTACCATTAGCGGATTGCCAAGTATTTCAATAATATTTAGGGCAACAGCATTGTTGGGTATGCGTATGCCAATGGTTTTTTTCTTATTGCGGAAAATAGCCGGCACATTGTTGCTAGCCTCTAAAATAAAAGTAAAAGCACCGGGTAAATTTTTATTAAGCAGTTTGTAAATGCTACGGTCAAACGGGCGTGTGTATTCCGATATGTTTTTTAAATCGTTACACAAAAAAGAGAAATTGGCTTTTTCGGGCTTTACATTTTTAAGCCTGCAAATTTTTTCAAATGCCTTTGCCGATTTAATGCTGCATGCAATGGCATAAACGGTATCGGTAGGTATAATAATTACACCATTGTTGTTCAAAACAGAAACAACGGTTGCTATTTTTCTTTGATCAATAGAGTGGGGGAGAATGGGGAGGAGCAAGGATTGATATTTTACTTTGGTTTTTCTGCATAAATAATAACGGAACCTGCAATTTCTTTTAGCAGCGGAATTTTTTCAATAAACGGACCAATTTTAGAAAATGCCGGTAAAGAAAAAGCGGGCAAAAGCGGGTGCATAAAATCGTAAGGAAAAGCTCTTGTTTGAGTAAAGCCAATTTCCTTGAGCAAAGCGTTCAATTTCCATCTTACTACAGCAGTTTCATCAGGTGAATCGCCTAACATTTTTTTTATAAACGGAATATTTTTTTGAATTAGAATCTGAGGGTTTAACATATTGGGTTCAGCAAACACTATACGCCCTTCGGGTTTTAAAACACGAAAAATTTCCTGTAAAGATTTTTTAAAATCCAAATGGTGCAAAACAGAACTGCCAAATACAACATCAAATGTGTTTGATTGAAATGATGTGTTCATAGCATCCTCTAACCTAAAAGTAATTTCAGGATATTTATTTTTTGCTTCATTAATCAGTTCAGGTGAAATGTCAATAGATGTTAGCTTGCAGTTTGTTTTATTATAGACCTTTCCTGAAAATAAACCAGTACCACACCCAATTTCCAGAACATTATCTGATGAAGAGATTTTTGCTTCGGTTACAAAATAATTTGTCCTGCGTTCTGCTCTTAACTTACCACCCGGGCTTGACCAATTCCAAATATTTTCTGCACCAAGGCTGAAAAGTTTTTTGCCATGATCTATTTCGTTCGAAAGCCTTTTATCTTCTATCAAAAGTGTGGTTTTTTATTTTATTGAAGCAGATACAAATAACCATTAAGTTTAATAATTTTACAAATCAAACTAATTGTAGTGAAAAAACTATCATTTACTATTATTTATCTTTTTGTAACCTTTAAATTAATAGGGCAGGTAAATCTATCGCAAGGTTTAGTTGGTTGTTTTCCGTTTAACGGAAATTTTCTGAACCAAATTAACACATCTCAAACAGTAACAAACGTAGGTGCTGTTTTATTTAATGACAGATTTGGCAATGCTAATTCTGCTTCTCACTTTAACGGAACATCAGATTTTATAAGCATTGGTTTATTGGAAGATTACCTGCCATCAGGCGATGACTTTAGCGTGAGTGTGTGGATACGCGCAAATCAGGTTAAATTACAAACTATTTTAATGACTAATCCTGATGACTTTAATGACAGGTTTAATCTGATGACTTATTACGATCATAACGGAACATCTTATGCTTTTCTCGATTACGGTGATTGCACAGCCAATGGCAGATTAGGAATAGTGAATCAGCAATTCAGCAGTAATTGGGAACATTATGTTTTTGTTGTTTCAGCAACTACAAATTCAATGGTGGTTTATAGAGATAACATGTTTTACGGTGGACAGTTTAATCATTCATCCGTACTAAACAGAAATAAAGAGTTAAGAATAGGCGGTGCGTTTGATGCAAACAATGCCCCTTTCTTTTTTGATGGCGAAATTGATGATATGTACATATATAACAGGGTACTAAATTTATCGGAAATAAGCGCATTGTTTAACGGTCAGCATCCTTGTTTAAATACAGGAATAAACAGTTTAAGTGAGGTGCAGCCGTATCATGTTTATGAAAATACAAATGAGCAATTGATTGTGCAGGTTCCTTTTAAAAGGGATAATTTTTTATTTAGAGTTTATAATCCATTAGGAGAGCTTGTTGTGGAAAAGTACTTAAATGACACACAAACAATTCTTGATACAGGTTTATCACAAGGGGTTTACTCTTGTGTTTTTACCACTGAAAAAGAGGAAGTGGTAAAAAAAATAGTTATTAAATAAACTTGATTTTTCTTGCTGCAAAAACACACATTCTAAGCAAAATCAGTCCATGCTTAAAGCGTGAAATATTGGTGCTTCCATAGGTCCTTTCACGATAACGTATAGGTACTTCAACAATTTTCAGGTTGAGTTTGTATGCACCAAAAATTAAATCATAATCGCCAAAGGGGTCAAACTCACCAAAAAATTTGCGGTTGGTAACAAGTCGTTTATAATCTTCTCTGAAAATAACTTTTGTACCACACAAGGTGTCTTTAAATGGCTGATCGAGCAACCATGAAAAAGCAAAGCTGAAAAACTTGTTCCCAAGAATGTTTAGAAACTGCATGGCTTGTTTTTCCATTTGGTAAACCAGTCTTGAGCCATTTATAAAGTCTCCTTTGCCTGATTCTATTGCTTCATAAAATTTTGGTAAATCTTCTGGCGGAACGGTAAGGTCGGCATCTAATATCATCAGTATATCGCCTTCTGCCATATCAAAGCCTTTTTTTACTGCATCGTTTTTTCCTTTTCCGGGTTGCTTACCTATTTTAATATCGTGGGTGCTTCCATACTTTGTTTTAATTTCTTGAATTTTTTCCCATGTATCATCTGTGGAATTTCCTTCTATAAAAATTATTTCCTGGTGCTTGCCAAACTTTGGTAAACGCAAAATAGCATTTTCAATATTACCGCTTTCATTCCGTGCTGGAATGACAATGCTTACAGAATATTTGCTTTTAGAGGAATCGCTTAAAACATTTGATTGTGGTTTTGCAAAAGCATAACTGTTAATTGACAGGTAGCTGATAAGAGGCAGGTTTGCAATGTAGCGATTCAACAGTTGACTGATTAAAGGAATGTAAAATGGAAAAATCATTCTTCTCCGTTCTCTATAAACACTGAAACCAGCCAATACAAGAAAATTTTTTATATCATGTTTGGTAAGCCAGTTTTGGTTTGGTGTTTTGGTTTTTAATCCAAGCTTTTCTCCAAACTTCAAAAATGGTTCCCATAAGTGATTGTAATATGTTACTATTACTTTAGTTCGTCCATGGCATACTGAATGTATCTTTTCAAGTATCAGTTGTACATCATCCACATATCCCACAAGGTTTGAAAGAACTATTAGGTCAAACTTCTCACCCAGGTTAATTTCTTCTGCAGCCATTTCAATAAATTCAATTCCCGAAAATTGAGATTGCGCAATTTTTATCATTTCGGGGCTTAGGTCAATGCCAACTTTCCTGTTTGCTTTAATTGCATTTAATAATTCGCCCGTGCCACAACCAATTTCAAGCACAGAATACGTTTCATGAGAAAAGTAAGAACAATAATCTGTTATTTCATTCCAGTAATAAGAATGATTTTTTCGTGCCTTAACTCTCCCGGGGGCAATTGAATTAAAGTATTCTCGAAGTTTTATGTTATGCTCGTTAATCAACGGTTTTGGTTATTACAATTGTTTGAAACATGGCAAGCTGTCTTGAAAATGGAGACAAAATACTTTCTGAGAATTTAATTAAGGGATAACTAAAATCGGGTACCAAAGTTTTTCGGGACAATCCCCCACTCAAAATATAGCTTAAAGGGGTATGGTAATTAATAGATTCTAAATTCAATTGAGGAAAGAGGTTTTTAAACTTTTGAAAGTCGCGCTCAAATATAATCCAGGGAACTGCCTGGTTGGATTCCGAAAGAGGTGTGTCGCGTTTTAAATCCCAACCTGCTTCAGTGTCAAATGGCTCGTGATGAAATTTTTTATAAATGTATCTTGATAAATTACTGTTGGCGGGCTCAATCATTATTAGCTTACCACCTTTGGTAATTGTTCTTGATGCTTCCTTAAAAAAAACTTCGGGTTTACTAATGTGGTGTAAAACATTAATCATAAAAATTGCCGAAAGTTCATTGTTCCCAAATGGCATTTGCTCTGCCGAAAATTGAAGGTCGCAATTTTTAAGCGGCATAATGTCAGACGTAATTACCTGAGGAATAACTTCTTTAATGAATCCACCACCGCTTCCTATTTCGATTAATTTACCATCCGGAACCTGTGACACAAAAGATTTAAAAATGTTGTACCAATCTTTGTAAATACTCTTTAGAAAAGGCTTGCTTTTTATAAGTTCAGCGTGGTATTCACTTCGCCTAGGGTCGTCAATATCTAAATTAGAATTGTAATTAGCAGCCGGCATTAATCAATATTGAATTTCGTACAAGTATGCAGGTTCTGATTCGCCTATTTGCTTTACCAGCCTAAACTTTTCGGGGTATTTTTCTGCAAGTGGACCTACCATTCTGTGAACCGTATTAATCAGGTAACCATCAATTTTTTTAGGATTGCGCCTTAAACTTGCAATGATAACATGGGTAACTTTTTCTTTTTTAAATAGTGCCAATACAGAATCTGCATCAGTGGTGGTAACGGTGTAAATAGGATAAAACTTTTTCCCCTTACCATATATAAAAGACATGGGCGCTTTACGTGAACCTACGTAACTATTTGCCGGTAAACTGTCAGCACAATAGGCACTCATTTTTAAAAAATTCTGCCAATCGTTTGTATAGCCATAGTAAATATCACCACCAAAGTTTTTCTTTAGCACCGGAAAATTGCCAGCAGCCTTTTTTGTTGAAGAAAGAAGTGAACTGAAAACAACCAGTAAGGTTATTAACAGGTAAGATAAATTACCCAAAGAATAATTTTTAAACAAATGATAAAAGCCATAAAAAAGATTGAGTAGCAGAAATGGAACAAATACCAAGACTATACGCAATTGATCCCATCTGGTAGCAAGAACTATAAACGAAATAAACATTAAAGACGTATTAGTGAGAAAAATAAACCATTGCACTTTATCTTTATTTCTCCACATCCAAAACAAACTATTGAGCAATAAAAGAAAAATAAAAAACACAACTGCCGAATTAACTACTGTACTATCCGCATCTTTAAAACCCAATATCTGAAACAATCTTTTAGAAATATATAAATCAAGGTTGCCGAAAAAGCGCGTCACTAATCCTGAAAAATCTTCATTGCCTTTTGCTTGATCGTAAGGGTCTTTCCACCAAATGCGGTCGCCTTGTGCAGCAAATTGATTAACCCCCCAGTAAACTTTATTAAAAATTTCATAAGCCCCTCTGAAAACTGCAAAGAAAGCTACACTTAATGCCGCAAACTTAAACTCGCGGTTTAATAAATGATAAACCACTATTACTCCAATTAAAGCAATGGCAACGTTTTTTGTAAGAGACATTAATAACAGAGTTAATCCGAGTAAAGCCCAATAAATCCATTTTATTTTTAATGCATCTGACGTAGCTTTAAAAAAAGCAAATACCATTAATGAGGTGAGGAAAAGGTAAAAGGTCTCCGTATAAGTTTCGCTCGCAAAATAAAGCATCTGGCTGTTAATAGCCGTGAAAATGAGAATGGGAAAGAGAATAACTTTTTTTACCCTGTTATTTAAGGCGAGATAGAGAAATACCAATTGCAAAAGTTGAAAAATTATTGAAGTAGATTTAAGCATGATAACATTCACTCCAAAAAGTCTGATGAAAAAGCTAAGCAAAATGGAGTAAAAAGGAGCATTTACAGATTCGTTTTTAGAAAAGTCTTTTGCAAATGCATGTGCAACTTCTATATACATAGAATCATCATTCCCCTCACTCATCTTAACATCAAACAACAAAACAGAAAAAACAAGCGATAACAAAAGCGTAGCATAAAAAATTATTTTTTCGTTACGCTCTAAAAATGATTCAAGCCTGTTAAGTAAAGATGGTGCTGCTTCCGTTTTCCTTTTGTCTGCTAAGGGTTTTGCCGGTGCAGTGCGTGCAGTTTTGTTTTGGGTTTGCTTTTTCACAATTCAAAATAAACGATTAAGCAGATTTTTTCGCATCCTCTAAAAACTTTTGCAAGCCAATATCGGTTAGCGGATGTTTTAATAAATCTAATATAGCACTAAGCGGGCATGTAGCCACATCAGCCCCCAGCTTGGCACAATTAATTATGTGCATTGCATGGCGTATGCTGGCAGCAAGTATTTGTGTTTGATAGCCGTAGTTATCATATATCTGTCGTATTTCGGCAATGAGGTTTAAGCCATCTGTACTTACATCATCAAGCCTTCCAATAAACGGAGATACATAAGTGGCACCCGCTTTTGCAGCAAGCAATGCCTGCCCTGCGCTAAACACCAGTGTGCAGTTTGTTTTAATGCCATTGTCGGTAAAATATTTTATTGCCTTAACACCATCTTTAATCATAGGCACTTTTACTACTATTTGCTTATGCAGTGCGGCAAGCGCTTTCCCTTCTTCAATTATGCCATTGTACTCTGTTGAAATAACTTCAGCGCTTATATCGCCTTTTACAATATTGCAAATGTCAACATAATGCTTTAGCACATTGTCTTTACCTTTTATACCTTCTTTAGCCATTAAAGAGGGGTTGGTGGTAACACCATCAAGCACGCCAAGGTCATTGGCTTCTTTTATTTGTGAGATATTAGCTGTGTCTATGAAGAATTTCATGATACTGAGTAGAATTTAAAGAGTGCGAATTTGCAAATAATTGTAATACGACAATGGTATTATGGCATTGACAAATACAAAACACGATAGCCCATCCCAAAGTATGGGGACTAATACCTAACTTTACCCTGCTTACAAAACAACATATTGTATGAAAATTTTCAGACGCAAGTCTATTTCGCAAGCTATTACGGACTTTAACAAAACCGGTGGCGATGGCGACCAACATGCTAATTCACTTAAAAAAAACTTATCGGTTCGCGACTTAACTTTTTTTGGTATTGCAGCTATTATTGGTGCCGGCAGTTTTAGCAGTTTGGGTGAGGCATGTTTTAAAGGAGGACCGGGGGTGGTTTTGCTCTTTCTTATTTGCACGCTTGCCTGCGGTTTTACTGCCATGTGTTATGCCGAGTTTGCATCGCGCCTGCCCATTAGCGGAAGCGCTTACACCTATGCTTATGTTTCGTTTGGTGAACTGTTTGCATGGATAATAGGCTGGGCATTAATTATGGAATATTCCATTGGAAATATTTATGTGGCTTTTTCCTGGAGCGGATATTTTACAAATCTTATTGAGCAGTTTGGCATACACCTTCCCGAGTATTTAACCATTAATTACCGCAGCGCACACCAGGCATTTTTAGCCGGCACAGTAGGCGAAGGGCAAACAGCATGGCTAACAGCGCCACAAATAGGCGGGCTGCATATTATTTTTGATTTACCGGCACTGCTCATTAATGTATTTGTAACGTGGCTGGTTTTTGTTGGTGTAAAAGAATCGAAAAACGTAAGCAACATAATGGTGCTGCTTAAGCTTGGTATTATACTGCTTGTAATAGTTATAGGTGCCGGTTATGTTAACATTGATAACTGGACTCCTTTTATGCCTAACGGTTTTGGAGGTGTAATGGGAGGGGTAGCAGCCGTGTTTTTTGCATACATTGGTTTTGATGCAGTTTCAACACTTGCCGAAGAAAGTAAAAATCCACAGCGCGATTTACCTAAGGGCATGATTTACTCATTGGTAATTTGTACGGTGGTTTACATCATACTTGCATTGGTACTTACAGGCATGGTTTCATACACGCAACTTGGTGTGAGCGACCCTTTAGCCGAGGTGTTTAAAATAAAAGAAGTAAAGTGGATGCTTTTTATTATTTCAATTGGAGCTGTAATAGCCATGACAAGTGTAATACTTGTTTTTCAGTTAGGGCAGCCGCGTATATGGATGAGCATGAGCCGCGATGGGTTGTTGCCTAAAAAATTTGCAAGCATACATCCAAAGCATAAGACACCGGGGTTCTCTACTATTATAACGGGTTTGGTGGTAGGCTTGCCCATGTTTTTTGTTGATGAAAAATTTATTCTTGATTTCACTTCTATTGCCACCTTATTTGCTTTTGTGCTGGTTTGTGCAGGTGTGCTTACCTTACCGCAAAAGGAAATAAAGGAATCGGGCAGATTTTCTCTTCCATACATTAATGCTAAGTATATAGTACCCGTATTGGTTATATCGGCAGCAATAGCTTTATGTATTTATAATATGCCGTACGTAAAGCAGGTAATTACGTTTAGTGGCGATGATTTTACGAAGTCGTTTGTAATGCTGTTGTTTTTTATGCTATGCATTACTTTGTCTGTATTATCGTTTATGCGAAACCTTTCACTTATTCCGGTGTTAGGAGTGATATCTTGCTGCTACCTTCTTACTCCCATGAGCAAAAGCAACTGGTTGTGGTTTTTGGCATGGCTTGCATTGGGATTGATAATTTATTTTTCTTACAGTTATAAAAAAAGCCGCTTAAACACCCATTAAATTTTATTTTAAAATACCACCATCAAAACCACTTAAAAACAGAAATTAAATTATGCCAACCATTTTTGTAACAGGCGCCACTGCCGGATTCGGTAAAGCCATAGCCATTAAATTTTCTCAACACGGATGGGATGTAATTATAAACGGCAGGAGGGAAGACCGTTTAAGAAAACTGGAAGAAGAAATAAAAACAGCTACCGGTGTTAAAGTACTCTCACTGCCGTTTGACGTAAGAGATAACAATGTAGTGGAAACCGCCATTAAAACCATGCCTCACAACTGGAAGCATGTAGATGTGCTGGTGAACAATGCAGGACTTGCATCGGGCTTAGGACCTATTAACGATGGACAGATTGATGACTGGAATGTAATGATAGACACAAACATTAAAGGATTGCTTTATGTTACTAAGGCTATTATGCCCGATATGATACAACGCAAAAGCGGCCATATTATAAATATAAGTTCCATTGCAGGCAAAGAAGCTTATATGAAAGGCAACGTTTATTGTGCTACCAAGTTTGCTGTGGATGCACTTACCAAAAGTATGCGTATTGATTTGCTTGAGCATAACATTAAGGTTACATCTGTTTGCCCGGGTGCTGCCGAAACGGAATTTTCGCTGGTGCGGTTAAAAGGAGATGCCGAGCGTGCCAAAAATGTTTACGCAGGCTATGAGCCGTTAAGAGCCGATGACATTGCCGATGTAGTTTACTTTGCTGCCTCGCGGCCCGCACATGTATGCTTAAATGACATAGTAATTATGCCCACTGCCCAGGCAAACACAAGTCATTTGATAAGGAAAACATAGGTTATTTTTTGCGTTGCCTTTCTACCAGGTTCAATATCAAACGGTGATTGGTGAAAAGGAAAAAGCCTACCAATATTTGTAAGGAATAATAAATCAAACTTCTTGTGTTAGGGCTCTCTCCAAATTTTATTCCTCTTTGTTTATCTCCAACAAATGTATAAGCGCTTTTGAAAAAATCAGGTATTGCTTCAGAAAAAATAAAAAGCCCTGATAGTATAATGACTATGCTGATAATTGTTGAGCGATGGATGTTTAGCTCAAATTTATCTTCTTTAAAATGTTTATCAAGAGACAGTTTGTCAACAATCCAGTCTGGTTTAAAAATACAATACCTGAGTATAAGATAGTAAACTAAGAGTTGCAATAAGATAGCCAAAACACCAATTAACATAACATCTTTACTATTATCAGTGCCAAAGGCAATACTAAACAGATTTGAAAAAGCACCCGGAATAATTACAAGAGATTCTAGTATGAAATAGATACCAGATACTTTAATCAGAATAATAAATAAACTTCTGGGTGTCATAGGCTTTAATCTAAATTATTAATGGATGATTACATTATTTTATTTTAACTGTAATTGCCTTCCTCTGAAAACCAAATTCTAAAATTTTGTCAATAAAATCGTAAGGCTTGTAATGATTGATGGCTGCCTGGTGGAAAATACAAGTGGCTGGAGTCATGCCAGGCAGTGAGTTTACTTCAATAAAGAAAACTTCTACGCGGCTGTCTTCTTTTATTTTTACAAAAGCATCAATGCGCGCATAACCTTGTATGTTTAAAAGTGTGGCTGCATCTTTCAATTGTTTCTTTACTACTTCTGCAATCATCTTATTTTCTATCGTTACCTTGCTGTAACGTGCAGGCGTTATGTTTTGTCCTTGCCCTGCCAAAAATTTTTCTTCTAAAGAAAGTACTTCGCCCTCGCTTAATGTTTCGCTCGGTTCAAACATTTCAAACTCCACTTCGCCCTTGGCATTATAGTGTGTAAGCATACCTCCCGTTACTTCCAAAAAATGTTTGGTGCCATCAGCATTTACCAGTGTCTCAATTAAAAAAGATTTTTTGCGCGGAAATTCTTCGTTAAATTTAACTTTAAGTAATGAGGCTGCTTTTTCATTTAACGCATCTTCTTTACGGAACATCAGTTCGGCAAAGGCATGTAACTGGTTTTCGTTACGCAGTACCTTTACAGCACTGCTACAGCCATCGTCAACAGGTTTGGCAATAACCGGAAAACTAAACTGCGCTTTAATTTTATCTTCAATAGCCGATGGGTTGTTTCTCCACTCATCTTCAAACACCAGCATGTGCCCGGCTGCTTTAAAGCCATGTTGTAATAAAATTTCGTTGGTTTTAAATTTATCAATAGTGGTTTGAGATGACTCTACACCACTGCCATTAAACGGCAAGCCCACTCTTATCAGGTTTTGTTGTATAACACCATCTTCGCCCGGGCGACCATGCAATGCAATAAAAACTCCTTCCACTTGTTTTGCCAAATCCTCGTAAGAAACTTTTACCGGAGACTCTAAGTTTTTTTCTGAAGAATAATTTTCTGTCAACTCTCTACACTCATCTATAATTTTATTGATGACAGAGTGTCTTTTAAAAGAAAGAATTTTTTCCTTTATATCATCAGCATTGTCTTTTAAAAGAATGTTTACAGGTATACGGTAAATTTCATGGGCTGCATCATTACCCATCAGAAAAAACGGAATGGGTTCGTATTTCTCACTGCTGCTTAGTTTTTCGTAAATGTTTCTTCCGCTTTCAACTGATATGTGTCTTTCTGTACTATAACCGCCCATTATTACAGCAATGCGTGTTTTCTTTTTCTGCAGCGATTTTTTATCGGAAAGCAACCTGCTAAAACGATCGAGCAAAAGCGGAGTGGTGCGGTAGTTCTTTAAATCGTTTAAACGGTTTTTTAAAGAAACATAAATAATGTAGGTAATAAACTGTGATGGGTTCAATCCTATTTCAGCCGCCTGGTGAAAAAAGAAACTGCTTGGCATCATGCCTGAAGTAGTGTTGGGATCATTCAGAAAAACTTTACCATCGTTACCATAAAAACCATCAATGCGTGCGTATACATTAAATTGCAAAGCATTGTAAAGTTTACCGCATTCTGTTCTTATCTTTTCAATACCGGCATCATCAATTTGTATAGGTGTTATTTTGCGCGATAAGCCGGGCAAATATTTACTGCGGTAATCAAATACTTCTTTTCCTTTTTTTATTTCAGTAGGAGGTAAGGCGCATGGCTTTCCATCTGTATTTTCAATTACAATACACGAAAATTCTTTTCCTTCAATAAACTGTTCAATCAATACTTCGCTCTCAGCTTCTACAGCTTCAATGGTAATCTCCTCGTCCATTTCAGCAAACAGGTTGAGGATAACAGACAGCAGTTCTTCGGGATGGAAAATTATTTTGCTGCCAATCTTTACAGGCATACCAATTCCTTCTCTTATATCTGCAAGAGTTCGTATGTATTCTACCCGCTGCTCGTGACTAAGTTGAGTAAAATTTTCGCGTTTGATGGTATGAATGAAAAAGGCTTTGTTAACGGCATCGGTAAGCGTTGCAACATTTTCTTTGGTTATAACACTAACACCAATAGATGAACCCTGGTTGGCAGGTTTAATAACGCATGGCAAGCCAACATTCTTTTCAATAACATCAGCGAAGTTTTTTATGCTCTTGCTTTTCCATTCGTGTCTTGAAACAGAGAAAAAAGCTGGAACATTAAAACCGGCATGTTGCATCAGCTTTTTCTGCACCACTTTGTTCATGCCAATAGCACTTGACAAAATTCCCGATCCGGTGTATGGAATTCGGTAATATTCAAGCAAGCCCTGTATGCGGCCATCTTCGCCATCATTGCCATGCAGGCATAAAAAAGCAAGGTCAATTATTTCTGATAATGCGCTGGGTTCAATTTTAGTTCCGAGCTTTGATGCTAATTTTATTTGCTCACTTATGGTTAGGTCGCCAATGCTTTCGGCATAAATCTGAAACTCGTTTGCCGATTCGGGCAATGATTCTATATGCGGATAAAAATCCCTTATGCTTCCTTTGTAAACATATTGCCAGTCTAAAATAATTAAGTTGCCAAAACTGTCGGCAAATATTGGCACGGCATCAAACAACGACTTGTCTAAATTATCGTAAACGGTGCGGCCACCTGCAAAAGAAACTTCACGCTCGCGCGATGAACCGCCAAATATGATTCCTATTCTTATTTTCATACTTAAAACCAAATTTATCAAACAAAACTATACATAATAATTTGTCACCCGCATGTTGCTTTAGGTTAGTTTTCAAAAAGTAATAGTGAATTAGCCGCACACTTTGTTGTACTATTTTTAGAAGCTGTTTAAATTTGTTTGGTATGCCTGTTGTGGATTGAATTTGTAGTAAGAAGCACAATCAATATATTTTTTTGACACAGATTCACAGATTTTATAAGGCAATTAAAGCGCTTCGCTTTAAAATTTTCGCAAATTACAGGCTGCAAAGCAGTTTCAGTGAAAATCAACCATTCAATTTTAATTAATCTCTGAATTTGTGCTAAAAAAAATAAGTATAAGCAAACTTTTAGATAAATTTTAACAACTCCTAATAATCATTGGTAAGCATGTTATAAGCTGACATGAGTTCTGCTTTTGCATGGTTATTTTTAATGCGGGTAGCTGTTTCAATACCGCTTTTATATGCAGCGGCAGCCTCTGCAGTATTTGTTTTTTCAAGCGCCTGCCCCAATTGATAATAAGCAGCCACATAATCAGGATTTAAAGTAATTACTTTTTTGAGAAGTTGAATGGCTGTGTGGTGCTGATTAATTTTTAAATGCTCAAGCGCCAAAGCGTAAAGTGAAAAAATATCGTTTGGGTCTTCTTTTAAAAATTCCTGTAACTGTTGTATGCGCAACATTACCTTAGTAACTTATCCGTGAATTGTTTCTTTAACGCCAAACTGTTTTATGATTTCGCCTTCGTAGTCTAAAAATTCCTGCCAGCGTTTTTCTACATCTTCGCCATTGGCATATTGGCGGGCATAGCCAATAAAAGTGGTGTAATGGTTGGCTTCGCTAATCATTAATTCTTTGTAAAATTCTTTTAGTTCAGGGTCGGTAATATTTTCACTCAATACCCTGAATCGTTCGCAACTGCGTGCTTCAATGATAGCTGCAAAAAGCAGGTGATCTATAAGGCGGGTTGTTTTGGAGCCGCCCTTGCGCCTGAAGTTGTATAGCAGGTTTACGTATTCATCTTTTCTTTCGGGACCTAATACCAAACCACGGGCTTTTATTTTTTCGTGTACCATATTAAAGTGCATCAACTCTTCCTGTGCTATGGCAACTAATCCTTCTATCATATCTGTTTTATCAGGATAATGCACAATTAAAGAAATGGCATTGCTGGTAGCTTTTTGCTCGCACCAGGCATGGTCGGTTAAAATTTCGGAAATATTTTTTTCTACCAAGTTAACCCAGCGTGGGTCGGTAGCCAATTTTAGTTTAAACATTTTTTTGTTTGCAGATTGTATGTTCCATTTATTATCTTTCGTATCTATATCAAAGCTATTCTTGATTAATTTTTAAAGCGTCATCCGTTGCTACTTTCCGACTTCCTTATTCAAACAATTTTTTGTGATCCTGATTTTGAATTACTATTTGAGTTTCATTACTTGCTCTAACAATGGTGGAAGTCCACTTGGATTAATTTGGTCGTTGTTCCAAAAACTCATTACACAACTTACAAAATTATTCCTCACTGGTGCTGCAATAAAATAAACTGTTAATGTTTTACCTCCACTCATACCAACTAAAACGGAATTAACTCCTGTAATATCAAAGATAATTTTTTTTGCGTTTGTTTCTGCTCCTTCAAAAACAACTGCAACGGTTGTGTCTGAAACTATCTTGCCTTTATTGCCAGCTTTGATGGACATAAATTGATTATTTACACTTGATGTAGCATCTTCAAGGGTTTTGTGAACACTCCAATTCAATTGTCCCCAGTAAGGACATTGAACATTATTAATTCCCATCCATCTGCAACCGCTCCCCAATGGAATTTTTCTACCTGCAAAATTTATATCATCAATGTTTAACGATGAATAAACCTCTTTTGGAATAGCATTATCTTTTATTAGTCGTGCAAACTTCCTTTCCAATTCTTTGTCAGTTTTGTTTATTGTTATAAATGAAATGCCTACTACTTTGTCCTCAGCATTTTTAAAAAAGTAGTAATTCATGTTCATGGTAAGTTGCTCGGTAGCAACTTTTGATTTGGAAACATAATAGTTTGGAAACTCCAATGTGCTGTCAGAGGATGTAATTTCTTTTTCTTTTACTGATAGATTTTTAAACTTCTTGGAAATGTTCTTCGGGTTTAATTCCGTTTCTACTTTTTGAACTGTAATTTCAATTCCATCAACATTAAAAAAGTCAATGCCACTGTTTGAAATTCCATTCAGCCTGGAAAATAAACTAGTGCTATCTTGTCCAAAAACAAAGCAAGTAGTCAATAATAGAATTAAGGTAAGTAGTTTGGTCTTCTCTATCATTTTGTCATTGTGAAAGTGTAAATTGGTCGTCCTTTTTCGTCAGATGTTTTAATCCAGTTCTCTTTGTTCTTTGGGTCATTAAATGAAAGTCTATCGGCTTGAAAGATTGTAAACTTTGTAAACCATGAGGTAGGAGAAGCATCCTTTCTAAAATTTATTCTTCTTGCTAAGACACTATCATGAGGATAAACAACAAAAGGCAAAGTCATTTCAAATGGTCCCATTTGGCTTCGCTTCATTACACTTGCCTTAAAATTTAGAGTTTTGTCTGTTGTATTTTTCACATAGAAAGTTGTTAAGGGATAATTATTGATACAACTTGTACAAGTCAACATAAAAACAATTGGCATCAAAACATACATTTGGCGGGACACGGTTATTATCAAGTTTAATTAGTACGAATTTAACTTATTAAAAGTCCTGATACTTGAAGTTTTAGCAAGAAACTACAGGTATGATTAATCAGTTATTTACTCTAATACTCTAAATATGCTTCTCCGCATGATAGCTCGAACGTACTAATGGTCCACTCTCTACATAATTAAATCCAATTTGCAGACCTATTGCTTTATACTCTGCAAATTTATCGGGGTGTATAAAAGATGCAACAGGTAAATGTTCTTTTGTTGGTTGGAGATATTGACCAATGGTTACAATGTTTACACCGGCATTTTTTAAATCGTTTAGTGTTTCTACAACCTCTTCTTCTGCCTCGCCAAGCCCAAGCATAATACCCGATTTTGTTTTAACACCGGCAGCGCTAATTTGCTTTAGCGCATCTAAACTTCTGTCGTACTTTGCCTGAACACGTACCATTTTGGTAAGCCGCCTTACAGTTTCAATATTGTGAGACATTACCTCGGGCTTCTCATTAATTACCAATTGCAAATTATCCCATTTGCCGGCAAAATCGCCAACAAGTGTTTCCATAGTTGTACCCGGTGAAATTCTGCGAATGGCTCTTATTGTTTCTACCCAAATATTAGCACCACCGTCTTTTAAATCATCTCTGTCAACACTGGTAACAACACAGTGCTTTACCTTCATTATTTTAACGCTCTTGGCAACACGCACCGGTTCAAAAGGGTCAACAGCATCTGGTCTGCCGGTGGCAACAGCGCAAAACTGGCATGAGCGCGTACATACATTTCCTAAAATCATAAATGTGGCTGTGCCCGCTCCCCAGCATTCGCCCATATTAGGGCAGTTTCCGCTCTCGCATATTGTATGCAGTTTGTTTTCGTCAACCAGCTTACGCACCATACGGTACTCCTCGCCAATGGGTAATTTAACCTTTAGCCAATTGGGTTTTTTGGTGCGCGGGTTTAAATCCGTAATCTGATTATTGCTTTCCATTAGCGCAAAAATAGAAATTTAAAGGAGGGTATCAGCCACAGATTTTCACAGAATATTTTTTTGTAGAATTTTTCTAAAAATATGTTATGCTTATTTTTTTGACACAGATTTACAGATTAAATAAAAATGGAATAGATGATTTTGACTAATACTTCTTTGCGGCAATCAATTTGTGTGAATTTTAAAGCGAAGCGCTTTAATTGGCTTTAAAAAATCTGTAAATCTGTGTTTAAAGAACCTGACTCTATCAGACTTAAAATGTAATATGCGGCTTTTATTAAAATTCAATCGCACTGCCGGTTAAATTAGAATTTGTAATCTTGCAAAGTCAAATAGAATAGAACATGCGAAAAATCATTATCATTTTAATTACAGTAATTATTATTGGACTTGTTTTGTTTTTTGTGATTGCAGGCTATACCTATAGTGAAGGTTCGCGCACAGGCTATCTAACCAAATTTAGTAAACGCGGTTATGTTTTAAAAACTTATGAGGGTGAGTTAAACCTTGGTGGAATGAATGCTCAAAACAACAGTGTTATGAATAACCTTTGGGATTTTTCGGTGCTTTCAAAAGACGCAGCCGCTATTGATAGTTTACAGCATTACGAAGGAAGTGTGGTTAAGCTATATTACAAGCAGGTGTTAAAAAACATGCCCTGGCAAGGTGATACCGATTACTTTGTTTTTAAGGTAGAGAAGGTGAGGTGAGAGAGTTATAGCTGTTTTAAAAATAACGTATAGTTATTAAGCTGAGTTGAAATTGTAGGTTCACTTTCAAAAATCCCAAACATAGCTGAGCCACTTCCGCTCATTGCAGTATAAACAGCTCCAGATGCGTAAAGAAAACTCTTTATTTCTTTTAGCAAAGGGTATTTTGTAAAAAGTGCTTCCTCAAAATCATTTACAACATAATTCTTCCAGTTTGCAATGTCGCTAACTTTTAGATGGCTTAAATTAAACTGAGGTGGCTTAGGTACAACAAGACTATACGCCTCTTTGGTAGAAATAAAAATATCAGGCTTAACAAGCAATAAATAATATCCTTTTAAATCAAGGGCAGTGTCATTTAAAATTTCGCCTCTGCCGGTAGCTATTTGAGGAATTGATTTTATAAAGAACGGACAATCGCTGCCAAGCATAGCTGCATAATTTAAAAGCGCCTCTGTACTTAAATTGAGTTTAAATTTTTCGTTCAGCATTTTTAAAACCTGCGATGCATCTGACGAACCGCCACCCAAACCTGCTCCAACCGGTATTTGTTTGTGCAGGTGCATTAACACGGGAGGGAGGTTAAAATCATTATCCAACAGCTGGTATGCCTTCACGCAAAGGTTGTTTTGGTTATTTGCATCGGTTTTTATACCGGTTGATGTAAATGAGCATTTCTCGTCAACATCCCGGTTTTTTTCAACAACCTCAATTATATCGTGCAACGGAACAGGATAAAAAAGAGAATGTAACTCATGATAACCATCAGTTCTTTTAGCAGTAATATGCAAGCCAATATTTATTTTGCAAGGGGAAAATGCAATCATGTGTTGTAAATACGCAGGCAAGTATATTAAATTGAAGTGTTAACATCTTTGTTAAATTATACTTATTAAAATATAACTTTTGAAGCATATCTAAATAAATTTGTCCCCTTAACCACAGCGTAACTAAAACAATAAAATGAAAAAACTTATTCTTGGAGCAAGCATTATTTGCTCTGTATTTTTTTCCTGTAAAGATTACAAACCCGAAGTTGACCGCTTAAATCTCGAACGCGATTCACTAATAAGATTAGGAGGCACTAAAGACAGCACCGTTAACTCCCTGCTTGGCGATTTTAATGCCATTGATGCCAGCCTTGACAGTATTAACCAACTGCACACCGCCATTACGCTGGATACTAAGAGCAATCCGGAAATGAATGCCGATGTTAAGGAACGCATCAGAAAAAATATTGAAAACATTAACCGCCTGCTTGAAGAAAACAGCAAACGAATAAGCGAACTTTCGGGCAGGGTAAAAGGCTCTAACGTAAAACTTGCGCAGTTAGAAAAAATGATTGCAGGCTTAAATGCAAAAGTTACCGAGCGCGATTCTATGATTGCCGGGCTTAATCTTCAGTTAGGCGATGCCAACAAAGCCATTACCGATTTAAAAATTAATATTGATACGCTAAACGCTGTGGTGGCTGCCAAGAGCCAGACTATTGACGAAAAGGTAAACATGTTGCACACGGCTTATTACACTATGGGTACTTACAAAGAATTGCGCGATAAAAAAGTACTGAGTAAACAAGGCGGATTCTTAGGTATTGGTAAAAGCCAAACACTCATCAGTGATTTTGATTCCACACAATTCACTAAAATTGATATTACGCAACTTAATAGTGTTGCTATAGATAAAAAAGTAGCCACTATTATTACCAACCATCCATCTAATGCATACAGGTTTGATAAAACAAAAGATAAAGTAGTTGCATTAAATATTACCGACCCTAATAAATTCTGGAGTTCATCTAAATATTTGGTTATAGTAACCAAATAGCACCTCATTTATAATAACTGCAAAGCCTCCTTTTCAAAAAGGAGGCTTTGTCATTTTAATAAAACTAAAACGCCTATAGTCAAAGGCATTAAAACTCGGATCTATTAATTAAACACCTGCAAAACACTTCCATCAAACGATGTGCGGTATTGCTGTAATGGTCTTGACGATGGACCTTTGGTAACGTTACCATCAAAAATCTGGTACTGGCTTCCGCAGCAGGTATCAGTCATATTTATGTTATTGCCATCAACTGTCACTCCCGGGCAATTATTATCGGGGTCGTAAGTACAGGTGCGCTCATACGCCAAAAACTCATCCTGCGTCCTCCTGTAAACCACTATTCCTTTACATCCGCCACCAATGTATGTCCAACCGCCTATGGCGTTAAGGTTAATAAATGTTGGCTCGGTAGTATATATACTGTAATTTACATAACCACACTCAGGAGTGCCACTGTCCTTTTTGCACGAGGTAAAAAAAGTAAACAAACCAATGGTAATAAAAAAGGGTAAACTAACGTTTAATACTGGCTTTGCCCACTTACATTTGTTTTTCGGTATCATGCTTCAAAATTATTAAAATCAATAATGTATTCCTTTAAACGCTTGTTTGCAGTTTTATTTTGTGTATTGTTACTACAAACAGCCCATCATTCATTTGCACAAACCGATGGAGGTGGCAAATCATCAAAACAACAGCGCGCTGCTGAAAAAAAGAAAGCTAAAGACCTAAAAAAACAAAAGAAGGCATACGAAAAATTAGTGAAGAAGCACGTTAAACTTCAGAAAAAAGAAGTGCAGAAGCGCATGAAAAAAAACAAAAAGAAAAGCCGAAAAAATACCTACAGGAGAAAATAATTCTTAAGCAGTTTTACTGCCTGCACCAAACCTGCCTCCCAAATACGCCATTGGAATATAAGCTGCTAGTATATCCAATACATTAAACCACATAGGCGCGGGCAACATCATTACATTCATAATACCTCCTGCTAAAAACAAAATGCCTATAACCATAGCAAAACGCGTTTTATTATTGGCTGCAAGCTTAGCCGTAACAAAAGCGCCCACCAATGTGCCAAGCGCATGTGCTAAAAAAGGAAAAATAAAATGCTTTGCTCCAAACAAGTGTATAGATGCCTTTAAACCTTCGTAATTGGTAACATCGGCACCGGCAGGTGGAGGTATTATGTAACCGCTTAGCATTATTATACACATGTTAACCAAACTGCCTACTGCCGCACCAACAATAATGGCAAGTATGTTTTTAAGTACAGGATTCATAGCTTTACATTATTGAAAACAGTATAATTTTATTGCACGAATATAAATACTAAAACAAGCCATGCAATTTTACACAGCGCTTAAAGTGTTACTTTGGTGCATCTTAAAAAATTGTTGCCGATGAATGTTTATACCTCCAATAACAAAGATTATTTAATAACTACCGACAAGAGCTTTCTTGATATAAACTTTATACACCAATATCTTTCGCAAGAATCGTACTGGGCAAAAGGCATTTCGATGGATGTGGTAAAATGCGCAATAGAAAACTCACTTACTTATGGCGTTTATCACGGCCAACGGCAGGTAGGCTATGCCAAAGTAGTAACCGATTTTGCATCGGTAGCATATATTGGCGATGTATTTATTACACCATCTCACCGTGGCAAAGGATTATCCGTTTGGCTAATGGAAACAATTATTGCACATCCGCAAATGCAGAATTTACGCAGATGGGTACTAGCCACAAAAGATGCTCACAAACTTTACGAAAAAACCGGATTTAAACCTCTTGCAAAACCCGAAAGGTGGATGGAACGCCATCGCGAAGACGCATACCTCCATTAGCTTTACAGCTTTTACGATCTTCCTTCTTCCTTCAGCAACCCCGTATAATGCTTTAACGAACGCAGCACAACAGTAATTACCACGGCAACTATAAGTGCCCAAAGCCACTCACCACTTATTCTAAAAGTATTATAAGTAAAATACTGCTGCAGCAAGTGTACAAACACAAAACCTATAACAGTTGCCAGCCAGCCGCTGTACTCGCGCCTCAATACACTAATCATAGAAAAAGGCACCAATGGCTTAACAAACTTACCCAATGCAGGAATAAAAGCAGGCGCCTTCAAGCTCCAGTCTAAATACAGCTGCCCGAATTTCTTCTCTAAAAACCGCTCTTCGGCAAACATAATGCGCTCGTAATAAATCCAGTAAAGCAAACTCACTATAATCACAAAACCGGCATTAAGCGTAAAAATTACTATGCCTATCCACATCAAATAATTACCTAAGTATAACGGATGCCTCACCATCGAATAAATGCCTGTAGAGTTTAAAACCTCCGCCACCTGCTCCTCCGTATTACGTCCAGATGTACCCTTTGGTGTAGTCCCTATTGTATATGCCCTTACAATAGCTCCTAAAAAAGAAACCGCAATAGCTACCATGCCTATCAACCTAGCCTTAGGCGGATAAATAATTGCATAGTCGCTGTAATAAACTGCCGGTATTGCAAGTAAAAAAAGCACCACAGGTATCTGCCCGCGTCTTTTAAACAACCAGTTGCCTTCCTCTTCTAACGAATGTATTAATGCCATAATTAACGCACAAAAGTAATTTTGTAATTGTAATAGCGAATCTTTGCTTCAAAAAACTTAACGCTAACTCTTTAAACTCAATTTAGTATCTTAAATCTTAACTACTAACATTTTAATTTTGACTTTCTTCTGTTGATACTTGGTACTTTGTACTTTTTTTATAGGTTTGAGCAATCAATAAATTTTTCAAGCAATTTTAAAATGACTGTCAAGAAGAAGATACCTGTTGAATTTGAATTCCCCATACGCTCATCACCTAAAATATTGTATGGCTTCCTTAGCACTGCCGATGGATTAGAAGAATGGTTTGCCGATAAAGTTACCATCAAAGATGGCAACTACATCTTCCACTGGGATGGCGAAGACCGCAAAGCAAAAATTGTTGCCAAAAAAGATAACGCCATGATAAAATTCAACTGGCTGGGCGAAGACCAGGACACCTATCTTGAATTCAACATCGTTACCGATGAACTCACCAACGATGTTTCACTCATGATTACCGACTTCTGTATCGAAAGCGAAAAAAAAGAAACACAGCAACTCTGGTCCTCCCAAATCCACGACCTCATGCACATCATCGGCTCCTAAACATAGCCAATCCCTCTGCGCGAAACCAACCTCCAACACTCATGAATAAATTCCAAAAAGATATTGATGCTTTTATGTCAAACGTAAAAGCAAAAAACCCCGGAGAAACAGAGTTTCACCAGGCAGTGCATGAAGTTGCAGAAAGTGTAATTCCTTTTCTCGAAGATCATCCACATTACAAAGCTGCTAAAATCTTAGAGCGTATTGCCGAGCCCGAACGTGTTTTAATGTTTCGCGTGCCATGGATAGATGATAAAGGAGAATTTAAAATCAACCGTGGTTTCCGCATACAAATGAATAGCGCCATTGGTCCGTTTAAAGGTGGGCTGCGCTTTCATCCAAGTGTTTACCTCGGTATCTTAAAGTTTTTGGCATTCGAACAGGTTTTTAAAAACTCTCTCACCTCATTGCCTATGGGCGGTGGTAAAGGTGGAAGCGATTTCGATCCCAAAGGAAAATCGGATAACGAAGTCATGCGCTTTTGTCAAAGCTTTATGACTGAACTGTTCCGTCATATTGGTGCCGATGTGGATGTGCCTGCCGGAGATATTGGAGTAGGTGGGAGGGAGGTTGGCTTTTTATTCGGGCAATACAAACGATTGAGCAATGAATTTAGCGGAGTGCTTACCGGAAAAGGATTGCAATATGGTGGCAGTTTGATACGCCCGGAAGCAACGGGGTATGGCTGCGTTTATTTTACGCAGGAAATGCTTGCCACACGAAAAGAAAACTTTCGTGGAAAAACAATTACCATTTCAGGTTCTGGCAATGTAGCACAATATGCAGCCGAAAAAGTAATACAGCTTGGTGGCAAAGTTGTTACGCTTAGCGATAGCGAAGGATATATTTTAGATAAGGATGGAATTGACAGAGCAAAGCTTGATTTTGTAATGGATTTAAAAAACAACAAGCGCGGAAGAATTAAAGAATACGCAAAAAAATACGGTGGCGATTTTATTGCCGGCAAAACCCCGTGGGAAGTTAAGTGTGATGTAGCGTTACCTTGTGCAACACAAAATGAGTTAAATGGAAATGATGCGCAACTATTAATAAAAAATGGAGTTATGGCTGTTGCCGAAGGAGCGAATATGCCATCAACTCCTGAAGCCGTAACAGCATTTATAGATAATAAAGTGCTATTTGCACCCGGTAAAGCAAGTAATGCCGGTGGTGTGGCAGTAAGCGGATTGGAAATGAGTCAGAACTCACTCCGCCTCTCATGGACCCGCGAAGAAGTTGATCAGCGCCTCAATAACATTATGAAAAACATTCATAATACCTGCGAAAAGTATGGGCGTGAAAAGGATTTCATCAATTACGTGAAAGGTGCAAACATTGGAGGCTTCGTAAAAGTTGCCGATGCCATGCTTGCTCAGGGGCACGTTTAATTTGATCTTCCGCCTTTTTTAATTTTCTCGTTCACACTCATAAATTCTTCAATAATATCTACACTTTTTATTTGTTGATTTGATGAAGGGTAAACTTTGTGAGCATTAACTGCGTTCAGAAATTTTTGCAAGGAGTTTTGGTTATTTTCAACTGAATAATTTAAAAACGGTAAGCATTCACTCTTGTATATAGCGAGTAATGGTTCGTAACAATTTTCAGTTGAATTAAAGAAGGCACTTGCCAAAAAACTTTCATCGTTTGATTGAATGAGTTTCTTAAGCATCTCATCGTTTAAATGAGGGTAATCACAGCCAACTATGATAACATCTGTTTTAGGATTTGCCTTGCAAGCCCTAATCAAACCTGCCACCGGACCAATATTCTTTTTATCATCAATCAAATAGCTATAGCCATCTGATTCAACAACCTGACTTACGTCATTCACGGAGATAAATACCTCACTGCAATATTTTTTCAATAAATCGTACACATGATATCGTTGGGGTTTAGAATGATAAATAAGCATTGATTTATCTTGTTTCATCCGGCTGCTCTTGCCACCACAAAGCACAATTCCTGTCCGCTTTTTAGGAGGAATAATTAAATCTTTGGCGCCTATCACACGTACATTTTGCAGCTTATAATGACTAATTGCTTCCTGAAGCAAAGAATCTCTTACTACTAATAGTAGCTTTTTTCCTGCAGTGTCAGTTTTTAAGAAATGCGCAATAATTTTTGAAGCACAGGGTTCAAATCCCGTGTTTTGAAACAACTCCAGTTTGCCAATTTCATCAATAACAATCCAATCGCAGTTGGATGCCATTGCATCGGATAAAATATTTTCAGCTACTGAAAAAGTCACCTTACTCAACTTAAAGTTACCTATCTTAAATGATAGGCTATCATCTTCTATTTCAAAAGAATATGTATTACTTGAAAACGCATCAACCAGAATTCTTTTTCCTGAAAAATCAGGCGTAATAACACCCCTTATTTCCTCTTCATTACCGTAAGTCCACCTCATTAATTGAGATGTTTTTCCGCTTCTTACTGGTTGTGCGAGAATAAGAATGTTGTCATTCATTTCTTAAGCCATATAGTGAAAGAAGCAGCATGCAAAATGAGAATTGTTTTATTCGGTTTATTCCTCTGAACTTTGCTTTAGAATATTGCCAGCATCCTCCGGCTATAGCATACATTTGTGGCAATTCATTTATAGTACTTTGAATAGCATTCTGAGATTGTAATTGCTGTTTTTTAAGGTTACTTTTTATCAAGTACTTCAACAAGGGAGTTATGATAAAGAACAGAATAATAACTCCTGCAATGGTTCTTAACATTATATAGAGTGTTGATGAGTTGTTAAACACCAATATGCCCAGCAAAACAATTGAAATAAACAGAACTATGTAAACAGTCGTTCCTTTCCTGGTTTTGTCTTGCATTCTTAATGGCTTAACATAATTATTAACGTAAGCAGACATGTCAGACAGCAACTTTTTATTGCTGAATTCATTTAGTTTTTTGGGTAAGGCAGACAAGTAAAATCCCAATATCAATCCCCATAAAATATAGACAAACAAATAGATTATGACAAGTGTATAGCTGCCATTTTCAGCAGCAGAACCGAAGATTTTGGCAACATCATTTAAAAAACTGTTTATGGCACCCCAAAAGGCTTTACCAAACAGAATTGTCAGTGTTAATAGTTTTTGAAGAGCTGACTCGATCATGGCCATTGTGGCAAATATCAAGGATGCTGTTCGGAAGTTTGAAACTAATTTATAACAAATAGCCCCAAATATTCCCTGGAAAAATACCGCTATATAAGCACCAATAGGTGATTGAGGGCTGACCATAAACTTAACAGCTAAAACCAATAAGGTTGCCTGTATAATTTCTTTAAAATTTCTTTGGCTGAATTCTGCAATTAAACCGATTAGAATTACAGCAAAACCACCCGCAAAAATTCCGGTAAAAGGGATTTTAAAAGCGTGCATCAAACCGCCAAGAGCACACTCGTTAAATGCCCATAATATGGTGAGGTTCCTTACTGGTAAGTGATTTTCAGTTATCATTAGCCATTTGTAATCTGTTGACTGCCAGATCGCCCACAATCGATTGTTCTATAATTAACATTATGTTAAGTTGCTTTGAATTAAACTAATATTTCTTCTCCCAATGAAAACAAGCCGTTAAATCTTCTATAAACTCTATCCTTTTATCCAACCTTCTTTGTTCGTTTTAAGCATTGCCTTTTTCTACCTTCACTTCAGCCTTTCTCGAAAATTATTTCCAACAAATAACATCAGAAATTTTTGAATTTTAAAACTCGATCTGTTTTTGCTTACTATTGCAGCGTTAATCGTCATCATGGGGTGCTTTCTGCTCTTGTTTGCAGAATGGCTGAGATTATACCCAAATAACCTGACCAGGATAATGCCTGCGTAGGGAAAATGGTAAACATATTTCTTCTAAGGACTTTCTCCCCATTGCCTTAGTTTGTTTAACTAAATATTAAAGGATTAAAGATGTTAACACGTTTCTTGGTTTTTGTTTTATGCAGTTTACAGTGCTGCAACTCCTATGCACAGAGATTCTCAATTCACGGACAAATCGTAACTGGAAACAACCTACCTCTTGCGGGTGCCTCCATACAATTAAAAGATGCCTTGTCAGAGCTAACGGCTATATCAGATAATGAGGGTAACTATCGCTTTAACAATTTAGATGCCGGCAACTACACATTAACTGTAGCGCATATTGGTTATAAAACACAAAGCAAAAAGTTTAATCTAACCGAATCGAGAAAGGAATCATTTCAACTTAACATAATATCTTATCAAAAGGACGAAGTGATTGTAATCTCTACCCGCAATAATCAAAAGACAGGTTTAAATTATGGTGTGGTTAAAAATTCGGACTACGAAAAGGAAAATAACGGTAAGGATATGCCCTATTTACTCAACACTCAACCCTCGGTAGTTGTAACGAGTGACGCAGGTAACGGAATTGGCTATACAGGCATTAGAATAAGAGGCACTGACCCATCGCGCATTAATGTTACCATAAATGGCATCCCTATAAATGACGCTGAAAGTCAAAATTTGTATTGGGTGGACATGCCTGATTTGGCTTCGTCTGTTGAAGATATTCAGATACAAAGAGGCGTTGGTACCTCTTCAAATGGTACAGCTACTTTTGGAGGAAGCATCAACATTAAAACAAACACTATTTCAGCTGAACCTTATGGTAGCAGTACGTTGTCTTACGGTTCTTTTAATACCATTAAAAACAATATTGCCGCAGGAAGCGGGCTTTTAAATAATCATTGGTTTATAGATACACGCTTATCACGCATAAAGTCTGATGGGTATGTGGACCGAGCCTCTTCTAATTTAAAGTCGTATTATGTTTCGGGAGGATTTACGAGTGATAAAACATTAATAAAAGGTATTGTTTTTTCGGGCAAAGAGATTACCTACCAGAGTTGGAATGGTGTACCCGAATCAAGAATTAATAATGATGTGGTTGGGATGAATGACTTTATAGGCAGAAACGGATTAGATGAGGAAGATGCTAAAAACCTAACAGAGTCAGGCAGGACTTATAACTACTACCTCTACGCTAACCAGGTTGATGATTACCTGCAGGATAATTACCAGTTGCATCTTTCGCAAAAAATTACGCCTCATTTAACTTTTAACAACGCATGGCACTATACCAAAGGAAGCGGCTTTTACGAAGAATTTAAAAAACAACAGTATTTAAGTGATTACGGTATTGCTGATGCTGTTGCAGGAAATGATACCATTAAAACTGCTGATTTAATAAGAAGAAAATGGCTCGATAATGATTTTTACGGAACAACTTTTTCTTTTAGCTACGAAAAAAATAAACTGCAACTTATTGCCGGTGGTGCGTGGAATAAATATGACGGTGATCATTTCGGAAGAGTAACCTGGTTACAGTATGCTAGCAACGTACCTGCAGATTATGAGTACTATAACGATAATGCCGTTAAAACAGATTTCAACTCTTACATAAAATCTGTTTATGATGTTACTGCTAAACTTTTTGTCTTTGCTGATTTACAATTAAGAAACGTAAACTATAAATTCATTGGGTACGACAGAGATGGAAATACCCTTCCGTCAGAGGAATCTTTAAACTTCTTTAACCCTAAGGCAGGTGTTACCATTAAAAGAAATGAAAATGAAACAGCGTATGTAACTTTTGCAGTGGCAAACAGAGAGCCTTCAAGAGATGACTATGTGGATTCATCGCCACTGAGCAGACCGCAGCATGAAACGCTTTATGACTTTGAGGCAGGTTATCAGTTAAAAGGTAAAAAGCTTTTTGCAGGAATTAATTTTTATTGGATGCAGTATTACAACCAACTTGTTTTAACAGGTGCTGTAAACGATGTTGGCAATTACACCCGCACCAACATTAAGGAGAGTTTCCGCAGAGGTGTTGAACTGATGGCTGCTTATAACCCAATAAAGAAATTTGAAATGAAAGGAAACATAACGTTAAGCGAAAATAAGATGGAGAATTTTTCAGAATACCTGTATAACTATGATACTTATACGGAAGACAAAATCACTTACCAAAATTCTGATATAGCCTTCTCCCCTGCTGTTACCGGAAGTTTAACGCTGAACTTCTCTCTGGTTAAAGATTTTAAAATTAGCACGGTAAGTAAATATGTTGGCGAGCAGTTTTTAGATAACACTTCAAACAGCAAGAGAAAGTTAGATGCCTACTTTGTAAACGACTTAAACTTTAACTACTCCAAAAGGACAAAATGGGTAAAACAAATTGACGTGGGTTTGTTTGTTTACAATTTGTTTGATGAGGTATATGAAAGCAACGGCTACACGTACGGTTACATTTCAGGACAAGAAAGAATAAACGAAAACTTTTACTATCCACAGGCGGGAACTCATTTTATGGGAATGGTGAAGATTAGTTTTTAGCCAATGTCAGCTATATTACTTTATCTTTTTTAGAATGCTTTAAAACTTTTGCCTCTATATAAAAGATAATCTCTTCGGCAATATTTTTACATTGGTCACCTACTCTTTCTAATTTGCGTATGGCAGAGAGTACATAAAGGCTTTGGTTAATACGGTCGGTATTGGCTTTTATAAACTCGGCAACGGCAGTGTTAGCGTTTATGTTTATCTCGTCTAATATTTCATCCTTTTTAAAAACTGTACGTGCTATAGATGTGTCTTCCTTTTCAAAAGCAGTCATTACATCCTTCAGCATTTCTATGCCGGTATCATACATTTCTTTTATGCGCGTGTTGGCAACCAACTGTTGTGCAGGTTCTAATTTTATGTTCAGCACAAATTTGGCTATTCCATCGGCAATATCGCCTGTACGTTCTAAGTTGTTATTTATTTTAAGGCAGGCAAGCACAAAACGCAAATCCATTGCAACCGGATTAAATAGTGCAATAATGTTTTCGCAATCGCGGTCGAGTTTTAATTCAAATGAGTTAACACGTTTTTCATTTACAATTACCTCTCGCGCCAAATCTTTATCAAGCGCAATTAATGCTTGTTTAGATTTTTCCAATTGCGATTGCACTAATTGAAAAAGCTCTATTACATCTTTGCGCAGTTTTTGTAATTCTATTTCTAAATGAGACATTTTGATTTATGATTTTGGAATTGGGATTTCGGATTTTGGGACTTCTCATTAAAGATTTATAGATAGAGATCTAGTTTCTGTTAAATCCGAAATCACCAATCTCTAATCCAACATCTTTTTTATCCAAACCTTCCGGTTATATAATTCTGAGTGCGGACATCGGCAGGGTTCGTAAATATCTTTTTGGTGTCGTCAAATTCAACTAATTCGCCAAGGTAAAAGAACGCAGTACGATCGCTCACGCGCCCTGCCTGCTGCATGTTATGTGTAACTATTACAATTGTGTAAAGTGATTTGAGTTCGTAAATTAACTCTTCAATTTTTGCTGTGGAAATAGGATCAAGTGCAGATGCAGGCTCATCCATTAAAAGTATAGATGGTTCAATAGCCAGCGCACGGGCTATGCACAAACGTTGCTGCTGCCCGCCCGAAAGTTCAAATGCCGATTTTTTAAGTTTATCTTTTACTTCTTCCCATAAGGCGGCTTGTTTTAAACTGCGCTCTACTCTTTCTTCAATAAATTTTTTGTGTGTAATGCCATTCACGCGTAAACCATAAGCAACGTTTTCAAAAATTGATTTAGGAAAAGGATTGGGTTTTTGAAAAACCATTCCTACACGTTTGCGCAGTTCATCAATATTTAAATCGCGTGAGTTGTATATATCTTTTGCATCAATTAAAATATTGCCTTCAATTTTAACACCTTCAATTAAATCGTTCATGCGGTTGAGTGTGCGCAGAAACGTTGATTTACCACAACCTGAAGGGCCGATAAAAGCGGTAACAGTGTTTTGCAACATTGCCATGCTTATGCCTTTAAGGGCATGAAAATCGCCATAGTAAAGGTGAAGGTTTTTGCTTTCTAATTTGGTCACAGATGTTTTGTTTGACGGTGTATAATTTGCCGATGGCTCAAATTTAATTTCTTTATTCAATTTTAAATCTTCTGTATCAATCGCATTAATTGCCTTTTCTTCAGGAGATGAACTCATACTATTATTTTTCGATTCATAATTCATAACTCATCATTGATCATTACACTTATTAGTTCATTTTTACTTTTTTACCCAAGTACCTTCTTAAAGCATTTGCCAAAAGATTTAATGTTAAAACCAACAGTATTAATACCAATGCAGTTCCGTAAGCCATAGGGCGAGAAGCTTCAATATTGGTTCCGCTGGTAGAAATTACATACAGGTGATAAGGCAATGCCATAACCTGATCGAAAATGCTTGATGGAAGTTTTGGGAGAAAATATGCAGCTACAGTAAAAAGTATAGGCGCTGTTTCGCCTGAAACACGACTCATGCTTAATATTAAACCGGTAACAATATTGGGTAGTGCAATAGGTAAAACCACTTTGCTGGTAGTTTGCCATTTACTTGCGCCCAAAGCAAAACTTGCTTCGCGGAAATTTTTAGATACTGCTTTAAGCGCTTCTTCAGTTACGCGAATTACAACGGGAAGTGCAAGTAATCCTAATGTAAACGAGCCTGCTATAATGCTATCGCCCCAGCCTAACTTATTTACAAAAAACTCCATGCCAAACAAACCAAACACAATACTGGGTATGCCAGCCAGGTTATTGGTCATTACATTTATAAACCTTTTAAAGAACCCATCGCGCATATACTCATTCATATATATACCACTCATTACCCCAACAGGAAATGCTATTATCATGCTTCCTGCCATAAGACAAAGCGTTCCAATAAGCGCGGGAAATATTCCGCCTTTGGTCATTCCGTCCTCGGGCATTGCGGTTAGAAACTCCCACGATAAAACAGAAAAACCGTTTAGTACGATAAATCCAAGTATGATTATTAAAATTACAAGTACGCTATAACTTAAAACACGTAGTGTACCAAATGCAAAATTTTGCTTTAATCTTTTCTTTTCTGCGTATTGCACTTTTTGAAAGTATGATTTATGAATAATGAATAATGAGTTGGTTTGAGTGTGTAACCCTTTCAGAGCTTTAAAGGTCTTGAAGGTTTGTTTTGTTTTAACGTTCTGTTCTCTTTTTGGGTGCTATTAGTTCAACTACAAAGTTTATGATAAGTGTTATAAAGAATAAGATACAGCCGAGAAAGAATAATGCTTTAAAATGTAAGCCGCCAAACGGGGCCTCACCCAACTCGGCTGCAATGGTGGCGGGTATGGTGCGAACGGGTTGCAACAGGCTGTTGGGCATAACGGCAGCGTTGCCGGTTACCATAAGCACAGCCATTGTTTCTCCAATGGCTCTTCCTATTCCTAAGATAACTGCTGCTGTAATTCCGCTAATGGAGTAAGGAATAATTACACGCATAATGGTTTGCCAATGGTTTGCACCTAAAGCAAGACTCGCTTCTTTCATAGCACGAGGCGTATTTCTTATTGCATCTTCACTTATGGTTATAATTGTGGGTAATGCCATTATACCAAGAATGATGCTTCCGGCTAATGCAGATTCGCCTACAGGAAGGTTAAATAACTTTTGAATGAAAGGTACTATTACCACCAATCCAAAAAACCCATATACAACAGACGGAATGCCTGCCAGCAATTCAATAGTTGGTTTTAAGAAGTTGCGTATGCGTGGTTGTGCAATTTCGGCAAGGTAAATAGCTGCTGCAATGCCAAACGGCAGTGCAAGAAGTATGGCGCCAATGCTTACCAGAAATGTTCCGGCTATAAGCGGCAATACGCCTAATTGTGCTGCGGGTTGTGAGGTGGGAAACCACTCTTTTGCTTTCAGTACTTTAAGTAATTCAATTTTATCAATACTTAAATGATTGGCATTGATGGAAGGCTTAATATATTTTTCGGGTATAAATGCAATAATGCCCGGATGTTTGGTTATGTAATCTTCAATTTTTGCAGGCATGTGTTCAAAGTTGCTGCCTAACTCTTCTTCGGTATAAAAATTACCTATGTCGTCAATTCTAAACAGTTCTATATCTTCTTGCTTACCTCCTATTTGTTTCCATGAAGTTATTTCCTGGTCAAATACAAGTTTAATCTGTTCAGTAGTTAGTTCTTTAACCGGATTGCTTTTGTGGGTAAGCAATTCAAATCCTTCTTCAACGGGAGTCATTTTAAACAACCCGAACGATTCACTGAAGAGGAAGAAAATAATTAACAGCACTGTAAGCGTAGTTACAGTGCTGCTTAAAAAAAGTGAACCTTCTATTAAAGATTCCTTTAATCGTTTAAAACTAAAACCCATGTATTAAAAGAGAAAACACAATAATAATTTATAACGGAACATATCCCACATCTGAAACCAACTTTTGACCTTCGGCTGATAGTATGTAATCAACAAAAGGTTTTACCTTAGGTTCGGATGCTTTGGTGTAAAAGTAGTAGAGCGGACGAGAGATAGGGTAAGATTTGTTTTTTGCATTTTCTACCGATGGTGCTACAAAGGTTTTACCATCATCGTAAGAAACTTCAAGGTGTTTAACATCTTTGGTTTCGTAAGCCAAACCCACATACCCAATAGCTCCTTCGGTTTGACTAACAGATTGTATGATGGCTCCTGTTGCAGGCATGTTTAATACATCGGAAGCATAATTTTTCTTATCCATTACATGTTCTTTAAAGAATTCGTAAGTGCCGCTGCTGCTTTCGCGCGAGTAACAAATCACTTTTAAATCTTTGCCCCCTACTTCTTTCCAGTTTTTAATTTTTCCGGTAAACATATCGGCTATTTGCTTCTGCGTAAGTTTGCCAATGGCATTACCAGGGTTTACAACTACAGCTAACGCATCAAAACCTATTATTGATTCAACTACTTCTATTTTATTTTCTTCAAGCTTTAGTTTTTCATCCATCTTTAAAGGGCGAGATGACATTGCAATGTCTGTAGCGCTTTCCATTAACGCAGAAATGCCCACGCCCGATCCGCCACCAACAACTGTAATGGATGCATCAGGATGTTGTTTCATGTATGCTTCGGCTTCTTTTTGAGATAGCGGAAGTACCGTGTCGCTTCCTTTTATGGTTATGGAAGTTTTTGCAGAGGGTTCTGTATTTTTAGTTTCCTGTTTGTTTGAATTGCTGCCGCACGCTGCAAGCAATAATGCTATTGGTAGTAATTTTAATTTGTTCATATTTGATATTGATATTGAATTGTTACGAATTTATGAATGACTATAATTCAATTCATAACTCATCATTCCTGGTTTTTATTTTAATGTTATGTACCCTACCTTTTCTACCACTGCCTGTCCTTCGGCTGAAAGTACATAATCAATAAATGCTTTTACCGATTTTTCTTTTGCTGTTGGATAATAGTAAAACAAAGGGCGAACAATGGGGTATGTTTTATTTTTTGCGTTTTCTACTGATGCCATAGTGTATGTTTTTCCTTTATCATAACTTACTGCTATATCTTTAACAGACTTATCCATATAAGCAACTCCAATGTAACCTATAGCGCCTTTTGTTTGTGAAACAGACTGTACAATGGCACCCGTAGCAGGCATATTAAGGCACGAACTTGCATAATTTTTTCTGTTTAACACACTTTCTTTAAAAAACTCATACGTACCCGAACTTGTTTCGCGTGCATAAGCTATAATTTGCATATCAGAGCCACCTACTTCTTTCCAGTTTTTTATCTTCCCTGTAAATATTCCTTCAATTTGTTCGCGAGTAAGTTTAGACACACCGTTTGATGGATTAACTACTACAGCCAATGCATCGTAAGCTACAATTACTTCTTTAACCGCTCTGCCTGCTTCTTGTAATTTTAACTTTTCATCCATTTTCATTTTACGACTGCTCATGGCAATATCTGTAGTTCCATCTATTAATGCTGATATGCCTACACCGGAACCACCGCCAACAACGGTAACTGATGCCCCGCTGTTCTTTTTCATATATGTTTCGGCTTCTTTTTGCGAAAGCGGTAAAACCGTATCGCTGCCTTTAATGGTTATACGTGTTTGTGCACTGGCAAATATGCCTGCTGCAAGTAAACTTAGTGTTATTAAAATGTTCTTTTTCATTTTATGTTTTTATTAATAATTAATTGTTTTTAATTGATACTGTTGCAGGTTTTTTGATGAGGAAATCACAATCAATTTGCCCGTTGGAATTCTGTCTTGAACCTCTTTTAACTTTAATTAAAATCTTATTTGAGTGCGAAGAGTAAATACATTGTCTTTTAAATCTTTGGTATAGCCGCTCAGGTTCTCGCTGGTTTCATTTTTAACCATATCATAATATGCTGTTATGCGCACATTGGCATCCCACCTGTAAATAAGACCTAATCCAATGGTTTCGTATTTTAAATCGGTGGCATTAAATGCCCTTGCCGATGAATTGGCAACCTTTTTACCAATATCGTTTCCTTCTACATCGGTGTTTGGGTCATACCAATCGTATTTAACAACAACCTGCCATGGGGATTGCATAATGTTGTGAAGGAAATAAAAGTAAGCACCGTTAAAACTCCTTTTATAAATAGAGCTTGTGTTTGCTGCAGCAGGGCTTGCTGTTGAAGATGAAAAGCCCGGCTGATCACCTTGTATATATTCACCTCTAATGGTAGTTAAACCGCCAATCCAATCAACACTTAACTGAACATCGGCACCTACGTATTTACGTTTGGCAGCTTTGCGTGTGGCAATACCTACGCTGTAGAAATCAGCCTTTTTGTTTTCAAAAACAAAACTTGTTAAGCCAAGCGAATCTTTACCAATTTTAAAAACATCTACGGTATCAATTCTAAAACCGCCATCGTAAACAGATACACCACCACCATATCTTATTTTTTCGTTTGCAGTGTTTTTAGCAAAACTTAAGTGCCCGATAAAATCTTTGAACTTATCAAAATCACTTGCATCCAAACCCGGGCCACGGGCTCCGGTTCCATTAAAATATCCGGCCTCTAATTTCAACCAGTTCCATCTCGAAATTTTTGGTGCCTGCAAAGTAACCATACCACCTAAATCTCTCTCGCCCGGAAACAATATTTGCGACATACGACCACGCTCGGGAGATTCACGCAGGTTTGATGAGTAGCCAATCTCATAACCAAACGGGCGGTTTTGCATACCTGCTGTAAAGTTGAACCAACCACACCATGGATCCGTAAATTTTAAATACGCATCTTTAATAGTTAAACCTTTTTCTGTTACATCAAACTGCAAAACATATTGCGATGTATTCCATCCTTTATCATTTAACTGAGAGTCGTACTGAAATTTAACACGACCTCTTCTTACGGCAATCCTCTTATCTACCCCGGCAGGAAAATTTCCACCATTAAAAGACTGCTGACCAGATGAATCGGCATACTGAAACTGCGCCTGCAGGTAACCGCTAACTTTAATACGTTTTAATAATTCCAGTTCTTGTCCGTATCTGCTAAGTGTAGATATGGTAGTGTCTGTGTTTTCCGGTTCGGTTACCTGCGCTTTTGCAGTATTAACCGATGCTACACCAAAGAGTAGTGCAATGGGTAAAATGTGTTTGAGTTTAAACATAGTTGCTCTGTTTTTTTTTGACACTGCAAAAGGATATATAAGCAATTATGTGAATGTATTTTTAAGGTTAAATTAAGGTTAATAAGATGAGGTTGTTAAAACGTTGAAGTAACATTAGAGCAACAAAGAAAACCCAAACTAACAACAAGTAGTAACCGGAGCTACTGTTAAGGTTTAGGTTGTAAAAATATTTGATATATGAATTTAATGCAGTTGTGCAGTTTTCTGCTTTTAAAGTGAGACGCTACAAAACAAGACAAGGTTGCATGTGGTGTGTGAAAGGGTTTTGAATTTGGTTGAATAAGCGGGTTTAAGAACGATGTTTGTTGTGAACAAAACAAGGTTTGTGATTGATAAAGCAACGTTTAGGTTAGGCTGAACGATATTAAGAGCTTAACAATTACTGTTGCGTGTTAAAAGATTGATGTTGATGCAGGACTTTTTATTGCTGAGGTTGATCAAATTGAATTATGGAGTTGAAAAAACAATGTTAGGGTGCGACTTAATAATGTTGAGGTTTGACTTGATGCGGGCATGGCTGAAAAAATGGCAGTGGCGGGTGGATTTATTGAGGGCATGGATTGACTTGAAGGTATAAGGGTTTAAAAAGCAGAAGACGTGGGTGCAATTGCGGAGGACGATTTTTAAAAAACGAAGGAGGTGGGTGGGTTTGTTGATGACGTTGGTGGATTTAAAGGAATGGTGGGTTGAAAATGTGAGGGTGAGCAGGAACTATCCATTTGCTTTATTTTATTTGTTAACGTTTGGTTTTTTGCATTTGGCGAAGGAAATGCAGGGATGGAAACAGAGTTGGTATAATGCCTTGGATAGTGAAAGAGCAACGCTTGTAAACAGGCAATATGTTTTAGATGTACTTGATGGGATAGAGAATTTTAAATTTTGTCATTTGAAAAGTGCAGTTGTGGATTTAGGCTAACGGGGTGCTAATAGGTATTATACCCAGCAGGTGAAGGGCGGCCTGCCGGGTGTTGGGATGCATAAGGGAGCCGTTGTGGGTAAAAATATCTCTTACCTCATTGGGAGGAAAGCCATTGCCAAGGGGTTGCAAGATTTGCGCAGGGGCTATTTGAATAATAGCCACACAGATAATCAGGAATATTTTTGCTTTTATGCGCATTTTACCATTTAGTTCTTGATGAACTGTTTGCTGATTTTATTGCCATTGGAAAAAACAGTGATGTAGTAGGTGCCCTTGGGAAGGGCTGCAATGGGTATGTTGATGGAGTTGGTTTTGATTGATTGCTGTTGTGAAAAAAGAAGCTGACCGAATAGGTTTGTAACCTCTGCTTTTTGAATGAATTGGTTTTGTGCGGTGAGTTTAACTGCAATTTGGGTTGAGGCAGGATTGGGGATGATGGTGAGGTGGTTCTGAGATGGTTTTAGTTCTGTGAGGTTGGTGGTGGTATCTATATAGGCGGCTATTCTGTTAACGGTTATGCCGCCTGCGGTATCGAAACCGCCACCCACGATGAGCATGTTATTATATTCTAACAGGGCAGTAACACCTCCATCGGTTCCGGTGCCAAGATTTTTCCAGTCTGTTCCATCAAAGTATGCAATGTTGTTTATGGTATCGCCAGCTAAGTTTACTGGGCGATAACCAGTGCCTGCAACTATTTTGCCTTTATACATGCCTAAACTCAAAGGGTGCATTTCGGGTACTGTGCCAACCGCAAACCAGTTACTGCCATCCCAATATCCGACTTTGGATGGACAATTATTGGCAACACCATTAAAGCCATAAATACCTCCAACATATAGTCTGTTATTAATGGTATCTACAGCCATGCATCTAACATCACCGGTAGTGCCTCCTCCTACCGGACTCCATGTGGTGCCATCAAATTTTATTATGTTATAAGCTGTTACGGTATCTATGCTTGAAAAATAGCCGCCCACATACAGTTCGTTATTAAAAACTGCCATACAAAATATTTGTGATAAGCCGCCTGATGTGCCTACTCCAATAGGATGCCATGTGGTGCCATCCCACCGGGCAATGTCTCGCATGGGTTGGCTATCTACTGACAGGAAATTGCCTCCTATGTATATATTGCCCTTGTAGCTTTTTAATGCAGCTACATCTCCATCAGTTACACCATAACCTAAGTTGTTCCAATTTGCTCCATCGTATTTTGCTACTGCTCTGGCATTAGGAATGCCAAACATGTTGATAAACCTTCCTCCTGCATATAAATCACCGTTAAGCGTATCGCTATCGTAAGCACCAGCACCAAAAAAAAGTCCGTTGGTATATGCTTGCCAACTGCTGCCGTTCCATTGCTGAATACTTCCATAAATACCACTGGTAGCCATATTGCCACTGACCATAAGGGAGCCGTTGTGGGTAAAAATATCTCTTACCTCATTGGGAGGAAAACCATTGCCAAGGGGTTGCCAAATTTGAGCAGGGGCTATTTGGGCAATGGTTAAGAAGATAAGCTGGAATATTGTTGCTTTCATAAATGCTAAATTAAAATAAATAAAAGAGGTTAGTGAAAACGCAGACTAACCTCTTTTTATTTTAGTATGAGATAAAAGCAATATTTAGCACAATACCTGTTAATACCTCACTGCACTCGTCCTTGTCTGAAGCAAAGCCTTGTGCGCTGTGACGAGGATGTAAAGCTTCCGAAAGATAAAATTATTTTTGCCATGGAAGTTTAAAAATTATTCAGGGCAACAGGTATTTTATTAAAGATTAAAACCCAGGTTGAGAATGGGATAGTGTTTTATGTAAAGGATTTCTAACTGTTACCTCTTTTTTATTCCTTTACAAACCTTTTTATACCAATGTTGTTTCCATTGCTTATGATAGAAACAAAATAAATTCCGGCATTAAAATGCTGTAAATTAATTTTTGTTTCGGCTGTGGTTTGGGTTACGTTTTGGGTGTGGAGTTTACGACCTGCAATATCTGTAATAACAATTTGTGCATTATTGCTTAGCCTGCATTTTACAGTAAAGTAGGTTGATGCAGGGTTAGGATAGACCAACAGGGTTTTTTGTGCGAGTTGTGCATCATCAATTGCAGTAATAACATTAAAAGTGTAAACGGCACTATCGCCACAGGCGCGTACAATAAGTGTAACGGGGTATGTGCTTGCCGTTGCATAGGTGTGTGTAACGGGAGTGGTATCGGTTAGTAATACGGTTTGTGAGTTGCCATCGCCAAAATAATAGGTGCATGAATCGGCAAACTGGCTAAGGTTATAAAATGTGGCAGTATTGCCCTGGTGTGAGTAGGTAAATGATGCAAGTGGTGGATCGGCAAAGCCCAGACAATTGGTTTTAACCACATAGGCATTAACATCGTTAATGCTTTCTCCTCTTCCAACTAAAATAAAGCCGCCATCGGCAGTGGTGTCTATGTCATAAAACTCGGTGTCGTTATAGGGATAAACAAAATATTTTCTACGCCATTTTTCGTTGCCGTTTATATCAAGTTTTGAAATGAAGCCTTGATTGTTAATGTAGCTACTAACTGAATCAGGCATTTTGCCACAGATTATATATGAACTATCGTACAATGGGATTATTTCATATATTAATGTCTGGGACGGACTGATAAAACCTTCAGGATAAAAATATTTTGTCCATTGTTCGAATCCCTGATTATCGGTTTTGGTAACTATAGCTGTACCATTCAGTAAATTATAGGTGCCGGTTAAAATAAAGCCACCATCAATAGCAGGTTTTACACATGTATAAACAGTACGCCCTGTGGGAGAATAAGAACGAAGGCGTTGCCATTGCACATTACAGGCAGTATCTAACTTTAAAATCCATCCTTCTCCGGCAGAAGCCCAATTGTAGCCTCCGCAGGCTATATAGCTACTGTCAGATAGCGGTTCAATCCAACTAAATGTATCATAATAATTACCACCAGGATATAGTTTTTCCCAAAGTTTATTTCCCGCAGTATCTACTTTAATAATTAGTCCGTCAGTAAAATTTGCTACATTTTCTTTGTGCCCAATCAATAAAAAGTTACCATCCAAACTTTGTGTCATTTCAAATGAGAAACTGTTATATATACTATCACTCAGTATATATTGAGAAATTAAACTGCCTGACGTATCAAGCTTTGCAAAGTAAGCACTCCACTTATCAATAGCTGGTTCATAGTGAACTCCTGTTGCAAATACTTTTTCGTTCACTCTTATTAAGTCTAACCAGTAGTAAATGTATGTGCTATCGAAATAGGTATATTCCCAAATTGAATCGCCATCTAAACTAATTTTAAATATTACAGGGGCATCATGTTGATTTAGGGCATCAAATCTCCCCCCTGTAAAAATATAACCATCAGCGATGGGAATTATTGAAGATGCCACTTCAACCATATTTGGCGGCAACCCGTAGCTTTTTTTGAAGTAATGGTTGACTTGAGTAAAACCATTAAATGAGATTAAAAGAATAATGGTTGTAAGAATATTTTTTTTCATGTAAAACAAAAATAAAAAAGAGTGCCTGCACTCGTTCTTGTTTGAAGCAAAGCCTTGTGCGCTGTGACGAGGATGTAAAGCTTCCGAAAGATAAAATTATTTTTGCTATTGTATTTTTAAAATTATTTGGGGCAACAGGTATTTTATCAAAGATTAAAACTCCGGTTGAGGATGGTATAGTGTTTTATGTAAAGGATTATCTTTATAGCTCTGCTAAAGATTACGGTGAAGAAAAAGGATTGGTTAGAATTTCGTTGTTATAGGATGTGCAGGCATCCTCGTCACAGTGCACAAGCAGCGCTTCAGACGAGGACGAGAGGGGGTAAGAGAGCTATCATAAAAATTGCGCGCAAACTACTATCGAGACTAAGACACGTATGGATTAATCAAGTACCATATGAAAAGGGAATTTCATTAATGAAATAAAAAACATTTCTCACATCACAAAAACAGTTATGTCAGACCACTTTTGCGTCCTTGTAAACCATTACTTCAGACGAGTGTGCGGCTGACATTTTCTTTCAACACTAATAAATACTTGTAGTCTCACTTATAAGAAGAACTACTAATAGGAGGTTGATGAAAAGAAAGTTTTTTATTTTTGAAAAGCAAACAAAAAATCTGGCGAAGACAGGAGCAGTAATTTACTGCCCTGTTTTCAAAAGAAATTTATTTTGATTGACACACTTCTAGTCAGTCTGCCTTTAATTCATAGGAGGACGAGTGCGGGGTCTTAAATGTCTAATTGTAGACCTTAAAAACACAAAAAAACTTTATTATTTTTAAAATTCCTTAATTCAGCATTCCATAAATAAATTATGAGCGACTCAATAAAAGATATTTGGCTTGGCTTGCCTGATTACAAATACTATCATCAACCTATAAAAGACGCAACGGAAGATGACACATGGGTTGGTAGAGAAATAATTACTGAAAAATTAAAGAGTTACATACTTGATGGTAAAAAGCAAGGTGGTGCGTATCTTATAACTGGTTATCGGGGTATGGGAAAAACAAGCTTCGTACAACGAGCCATCGAAGACGTAAAAAGAGATAATGCCTTTAACAAAAGAAAAAGAATACAAGAAGTTGTGGTTAGTTTTGGGCAAAGGGATATAAAAGAGCTTGACATATTGAGGCAAATAATCAAAGGTATTAGCAACAATCTTCTCGAGCCCAATGTTCAATTTATACATGAAAAGTTTTTTAAGTTTAAATCATTTCCGGTTTGGATTTTCATTGGTGTCTTTGTGCTTAATGTGCTTTCCCTTTGGGGAGGGCTTACTTCGTTTTATATTAAAAACATATTTAGTTCCGAAAAGGCGCTTGAGATGCTAATTGCCTTTTTAATTGTTTCTCTTTTGCTTGGCTATGTGCTACAACTTGGTTGCATGATCCTTTTTCGGAAATGGAAACCAATAGTCAGAGAATACGACCGCTTGTTAGAGTTGTATGACCGCTGCGTAAGCCAGGTAACAAAAGAAGCAGGAGCCGGAGGAATAGGTGAAAAATTTCCCATCAATTTTACGGATAAGTTGGTGAAGCAATTTTCTATCGCGAACCCTAAAGAAGTAGAAAATGAAATTATAAATGCACTTGTACATATTAGAGATAAAACAAAGAATAATAATGGTGTTCAATTTGTTTTTGTTTTTGACGAAATAGACAAAATAGAGCCTGCGCCAGAACGTCCATCCTATTACCATGAAGAACTCTCGCAATTTGAAAAAAAAGACCATTCGCACGAAGCTTACGAGTACAAAGAGCGCAGAAAAGTTGTAATAAATATTCTTGCTAATCTTAAATACTTGATTACAACTGCTGAAGCAAAATTTATTTTTATAGCAGGTAGAGAAATGTTTGACGCTTCATTAGCTGATGTAGCCGACAGGCAGTCATACATTAGCAGCATTTTCCACCAGATTATTAATGTTGACAGTTTTCTTAAAGATGGTTACGATCCAGATGACGAAAAAACATCAGGCGTATTAACCATTATTGAAGACTATTTGGAAAAACTATTACTGCCCAACTTATTAGAAGGCGAAACGAGAGAAGAAAAAAAATCAACAGCATTCCTCAGGCGATATTACAAACATTTAGAAAGTACAAAAAATTATAATGGTATAGGGCTATCTGATGCAGCCAGATTTAAAATAATATACACGCTTCAAAACTTTATCGTTTTTATCGCTTACCGTAGTAATGGAGCCCCGAAAAAGGTGGTACGTCTTATTGAAAGCTTTATACGGAAATCAAATTACACCACTCCACCTTATCAAACTACCACCAATGGATTTGTTGAAGACGATAGTAAAAATGGTTTGTATATTAATACCAGTTCAGCCAAACAACCTAAGCCCCAGTTTTATCTTCATTTCGATGGCAAGAATCAATATAGGTTCAGTTTGCTGTCATACTTATACAGACCTTTCCTCATCAATTATAGCAATGCTAATAAAAGCGTAAGTGACAGCATATTGGTCTCCACTCCTTATCTGATGGACCATATTATGAAGTTCCATCCTTTTGCTTTTTCACTAAAGAATCTCGAGATGGTTCCTGAATTATTATCAGAAACACGCACCCCTGAACTGCGCAACTTTATTGAAGAATTAGTTGCGTATCTTAGTTTGAATCATATTCGTGATACAGAAATAAGCCTTTTTGATTATAAGTTCCTCAACAAAACGTATCACGAAATATCATATCTGTGTAAGATGTTTGAGGAAGAATCAGCAGCCTTTAACTTTACCTTAGGAGAAACTAACCAGGTAAAAACATTATTAAGTATCCGCATTAAAGAACTAAGAAGCATTTATAAAGAATTTATTCCTAAAGAAAACTCCGAATATGTGCATTCATTAAGCTATCTAAATGAAGTGTTAGGGGATACTCATTTTAATGATCAGGAGTATGTAGATGCCATAACCAGTTATTCTGATGCCATCCAGAACATGGAAAAAATTCCGGTTACTGAATTTAACGTTGAACACTATATTCAATATCTAAAAATAAAGCTGAAACAATGTCTTGCTTATGGTAAAATAAAATCATTTGAACAGGCAGCAGCAGGATATGTACATCTTATTTATAAAACCAAACAATTTATTTCCACGTGGAAAAACGTAGGAGCCACCTCCTATACCAGCGGCACAGATGAGTTGTCAAACGTTTCTTCAAAAGCCGATTTATTCAGACTTGTAATACAACCTTATGTTGGCGAATTATTCTTGCAGGAAAAAATAAGCGATGAGGGAGTTACTGATTCCAAAATAAAACAAACCATTACCAATTTTATTAGAACAGTATTAAGTGTAGATGTAAAGCAACGATATCATTTATCCATGCATTCGCTTTTTTCAAGCATTGCCACCTTACTATATTATAAAAACCTGCCTGAAAAGCGCAGCAAAAAACTACTTGATGATGACCAGAAATTTCTAGCCGCAACCAATTATGAAACCAAAAACTTTAATAATGATGTAATTGAATATTTAAATATAGTAGGCGGATACACACAACAAAACGCCAACTTAAAAAGCTACCGCATAAGCCCGTTAAGCTATTGCTTTTATAAACAATCGTTACGTAAACTTATTAATGCTTTATATGTAGGATCGGATAAAGGAAATTCTGATTATATTAATAAAGCCACACTGGTAGATTTATTGCGAATTGCAGAAAATGTTATTTATCTTGAATTAAGCGATAATTTGGTTTTAAAATCACAAGAGAGACCATCAATAAACAATTTTAATTATTTGTTATGCAAACAACTTGATAAAAATATATTACAGAACCTTGCTGTTATTCTATCAAAGATAGGCGATTGTCTTTTAGCCGGGTTACATGGTAGCAACTTGAGTTTTGCCAGCCTAAATATTAATAATGAGGTTTTTTCTGACCTTAATAAGGACAAGAATTCAACTTACTGGAGTTTTTATAATTCTGCATTTAGAAAGTACAAGGATTTAGGGTTCAATTTTGATATTTTCTATGCTAGAGTTGAAACACCACCTGATCTTTTATTAGCACTTGTTTCTCATGCATATTTTTTATCGGGAAATTACTTTATGAGAGTATCACGGAATCAAAGCGCAAGTTTTCAGTTCAGAAAAATAATTGATGTTTTAAATAAATATTTATGCGCAGATGATTTAAAGAATTATGAAAATCTTATTGAAAAATGGTTCTTACACATGCTACTTAAACTTTCCAGTTGGAACAGTGCCGCCAGCGATCGCTTTCAGATATATAAATATAAACACTACACTAATCAGGACACATTCTTTCACGATAAAAACTTTACAAAATACAACTACATTAATACATCCAATAGCCCCGAAATTCGTGAATCAGTTTTGTTTTTCATTAACACAAAAATAAAAACCGGATCATTAGACCTGAATAAAAATGATCTTTCAAATTTTATTTCAGAGTATTCATCTTATAGTACACAGTTTATACGATTGCGCGAATTAAACCTCAGAGCAAAAATTAATTATCTCAAATTAAATGAAAATCGTAGCATTCGTACCTTGTTAAACAATTGGAAAAACATTCACTGGGTTACATACAAATCTGCTCAGGTAAATGCAGCAATATCAAATAAAAGCACAGGCGCATATCTTAATGATGTTTTATATAAACCTCATTTGAAAAAAAAAATAAACGTACTTAGTCGAAGCACACTTAAACTTAAAACAGCGATAGTTAATATTGTGGACAGCATTAACTGCCTTAGCCAGATAATATCTATAATGAATCGGTTTGGTATTAACTATTTAATGAACCATTCTGCTTTGGCTGACAGCCACCGCAGAGCAGGAGATTGGATGGTGTATTACGAATTGTTCAGATATTTATATAGGATTAAAAACGAAATAAACAATCGAAGTAAATTGGTTATTATTGATGAAGATTTTGATATAGAAAAACTGCTAAAACAAAAATTAGGCGGGGATATTGCCATTACTATGGATGCTATTTCACATTACCAACTTGCGTTGCAAAATTACCATAGTGCAAAACTCATGCACTCTGAGGGTAAAGTGTACAAATCTCAGATAACAAATATGTACTACCTCGAAGATGATTTTGGAGACAGTCTTTATCATTACTGCATTGCCCTGGAGCGTTCCAAAATAAATTCAGGGAAAATTGATGAGCATATCAAAGAACTTCGCAAATCAATAGACACATCATTAATATATGATGTTAAAAACTACTATTAATTTCGTTTGCTTGTATCCAATCCTATCCGGCTTTCATTTATAGTATCGGTTAACTTAATATTTTTTGTACTGTCACTAAAAGAATGTTGAGTCTTTTTATCAGCAACCATAGCTTTAATACAGCAGTTTTCTTTGCATTTACAACTTAATTCATTATTATTTTTTTCAGCTTGCCCGTCTTCTACAAATTTTTTATTCATTTGATCTATTTGAGCGCATTGCACTTTGTAAACTAAAACAAACGCAATTAAAATAAAAGCAATAAAAATAAACCATTTACAATTCCATCGCAGGTTTTTATTGTAATGCAATCTGTCTATCTCTTTCTGCTTATCTAATTCTATTGAATTCATATTCTTGTCAATTCTGTTCAATTATTTGACATCCTAAAAATAAAATAATTTAAATCTTGAAAATTGATTATGTATCATAATCTTACCTAAAAAGTCTTTGGGGTTAGCACCCGCACTAATCCTCCTCTAAAGCAAAGCCTTTTGCGCTTTAACGAGTCTGCCTGCCGGTAGGCTGGGATGTAAGCTTCCGAAAGATAAAATTATTTTTGCCATTGAGGTTTGCATTATCAAACCAACATTAATTACCATTTGCGCTAAAATATCTTCTGTATCAAAGCCACCACCACAAACAAAACCGCCCCATGCATTTCTGCACAGGGCGGTTACTTATTTAACCCCTTATAATTTCAGTTACTTCTTCACCAGCACCTTTGCTACTCCACTCGTACTCGTCTGAAGCGCTGCTTGTGCGCTGTGACGAGGATGTAAAACTTCCGAAAGATAAAATTATTTTTGCCATTGTATTTTAAAAATTATTTAGGGCGACAGGTATTTTATCAGAGATCAAAACAATCACTCGTCCTTGTCTGAAGCAAAGCCTTGTGCGCTGTGACGAGGATGAGTGCAAGATTTAGCTGCGAGGGACGTTTTTTTTTCAGGATTGGCTGAGAATATACTGGTGGATGTTTTTGAAACCGCCAGCCCTTACTTTTTTGTTGATTTTTCCAATGTGTTTGTTGCAGGAGTGGATGGTAACTTGCAGTTGGGAAGCAATTTCGTGGGTTTGCATGCCGCTTTTATAAAGGCTGAGGAATAATGATTGTGACGGTGTGAACGTGATTTTATGTTCTGCGGTTGTAAGAGGGTATGCCGATGGCGTTAGCTGCATGAGGCTGTGTATTTGTGCGCTTTTGCAGATAAAGACATTGAGCATAGATTGTATTTGAGGCACAGGCGTGGAAATGGGGAGCCCTCCTTTTATGTTGAGTGTGTTTATGAGATGAGCAGCTGGCGACAGGCGGTGGTGAAAAAAGATGAATGTGTTTACATGGTTGTATTGGCTGATGAAATTTTTAAGTTCAGTAACGGTTTTGAGGTTACCGAAATCTTCCTGTAAAATTAGGTAGTTGTTATTGTTATTGGGGAGCATTTGCGATAGCCTGCCGGTGTCGCTAACAGAAATGATTTCGTTTATGCCTTTCCATTTTTGAATTATTTTATATATGGCAAATTCAATGAGAGGGATGTTTAATGCAAGGAAAACCCTTGTGAGATTGGCGGAGGTCATGTGGTTGGGTAATTAGGGTAATTAAGGTAATTGGGCTATTAAGGTTTATGGCATAGTACCCGGTTTAAATTATGATTAGAGAAAAGATAAATGTAAAAGTATAAGCTCTAATTAATAAAACAAATAGTACTAAAAATGATACCATGCAGTACTAAATTTAGTACTATTTGAAAGTATTGTAAGAGTGAAATTTATAAAACAAAGAAACAAGGCAGAGGAATGTGGAACATGGGTTGAAAGAGTGAGTTAAAATGATTGTTAAGTTCTTTGACATATTGGATAGTGAAATGAGGTTTGACCGGACCTTTTACAAAAAATGGTTAGGGTGAGAACGGCATGAACTCACTGAGAAAAAGGCATGCCCACAAAAACTTTAATAATATGGACAGAAACAGAAACAATATATTGAACATGTACCTTGCAGTACAATTAGTGATTGCAAAATTTATTTTAAAATGGACCGGGTACACTCCATTTGAAACTGCTAATACAGAATTTAATGGATTGGTAGATGAAATAAAAGATGTGAATGAATTGCAAAAGGTAATTATTAAAGGTTATACTAAAGAGAAGAGGGAAAAGAAGAGAGCGATGGCTAATCTTGGAGTTATACTGGCAAAAAAGGTTAGGGCACTTGCATCAGCAAAAAGTAACTATGGTTTGTTTGGCGAAATGAATATAACTTTTAGTAAGTTGTTTTACATGCGATCGAACTTATCAATTGCTTTTGCAAAGCAGGTTTTGGCAAGCGTAAACGGCATGAGCCCTGAGGAAAGAACCGCGTATGATATAAGCGCTGAAAATATAAGCAGCTTTAGCAAAGCGATAGATGATTTTGAGGTTGTAAATGCATTGCCAAGAGAAAAAATTGCATTGCGTAAAACAGAATCGAAGAAGCTTAGCCAATTGTTTAAGAATACAACGGCTGTGTTGAAAGATAAGCTTGATAACCTGATGGAAAATTTTGTTACAAGTGATACTGACTTTTATTCTGATTACAAAAATGCAAGGGCAATTGTGAATTTTGTAAGACATACAGCTATTGCCGCTAACGTAACTGCTGTGGGGGGAGAAGATTTGAAGAAGGTGAAGGTAACGCTAACCGGTAAGGATAAGGTAACAAACGCGGTGTATGAAACATTTGAAGAGCTTACGGATAAGGATGGTAATATGATTAAGCGCGAACTAAACCCTGAGTACGAGTGGGATGTAAAGTTTGAATTACCAACTTATGAGCCTGTTGAGGTAAGGGATATTGATTTATCGCCCGGCAAGCATGAGAAGTTGGAAGTGGTGCTGAAGAAAATTTAAAGTAATATGATTGAAGCAAAAGTCCCGTCTCTGCTGAGGAGAGACGGGACTTTTTTTTTGCAAACATTGCAGTAACATTGAGGGAACAACCAATGCACTGTGGTTTCATCAATTTTCTAATAGAAATTTATTGCTTCAGCTTTTTGTTTTTCTTGTGCCTGGTTTTATCACGTTTGGTCTTTTTGGCAATGTTTTTTTTAAATGCATCGGTTAAGTCGGTGTTGGTTTGGTTGGCAATACAAATAAGTACAAATAGTACATCAGCCATTTCATCGGCTAAGTTGGCCTGTTTGTCTTTCTTTTTAAAAGATTGCTCGCCATAAGTGCGTGCTATTACTCTCGCCATTTCTCCAACCTCTTCGGTAAGCAATGCCATGTTGGTTAGCTCATTAAAATACCGTACACCATGTTGTTTAATCCATTTGTCAATGGTTAGCTGAGCGTTTTTTATTGTCATATAAAGTAAAGATTTTTATGCTTGAAAAATATTAATTGCTGTTTGCAAATGCAGTTGCTTAACAGCGTGAACAATTATAGCGATAAATTTATTTACCAATAGACTACAACAAAACGCTTAACCTTCTTACATTTGAAACGACAAAACATTTCCTTATGAAAAAGAAAATCAGTACCGCTTTGCTAGGTGTTTTACTGTTGGTGTCTTATGCAAAATCTCAACCGGCATGGAACAACATACCCTCTGCCCCTACTAATGGCCGGTTTGATGATATTAGTGTAATTAATGATTCAACAGCATTTACCGGGCAGGATGGTTACATCTATAAAACTACAGACAAAGGCAATACATGGAATCTGATTTCTACACTTGACAGTGTTGGAGGTGGTTACATCAGAAGTATAGAATTTGTTAACGACACCATTGGCTTTGCCGGTATGTTATATTCTGCTGCACCGCTTTTAGGAAACACCTACAAAACCACCGATGGTGGTTATACATGGACGCTGCTTCAAAATATGCAAATACAAAGCAGCGATGGCATTTGCGGTATGGCGCATTATGGCAATACCTTAATTGCTGTTGGAACTTATTCAGGTCCATCATGGCTTTACAGAACTAACGACTTTGGTGCAAGTTGGACCAAAACTAACCTTGGAGCTTTTGCATCGGGCCTGGTTGACTGTTATATGATAAGCAACGATACCATACTTGTAGCGGGCATTGCGGATGCAGCCAACAATTTTGCGGCTACCATATTGCGCTCTGTTGATGGCGGTGCGCAATGGACTCGTGTTTACCTCGCTCCTACTCCACAATCTTACTGCTGGAAAATATTTATGCGGCCAAATGGTTTGGGGCTTGCATCGGTGCAGTATGGCTCGCCAATAGTAGCCAGAACAACTGATGGCGGAGCAACGTGGTTTAACGTTACTGTTTACAACTCGGCAACCAGCGACCTGGGCGGAATTGGTTTACTAAACGACACATTGGGATGGGTGTTTGATCAGTATGATTTTGGCACGTGGCAAACAACTGACGGTGGTCTTACATGGAGTGCTTTGCCAGCATCGCCCGTAGAATCGGGAGACCGCTTTGAAGTGTTTGATTCCATTACAGCTTTGGTAACCGGTTCTTCAGTTTACAAGTATGCTTCAGGAACCACAGGGGTTGCAGGCGTAAAACCTTTAAAAAATAAAATTCACTCTCTTATCGTTAGCCCTAACCCGGCACAAAAAGAAATTAGCATTTCAGTAAATGCCGGGCAAAATACCTTCGGTTTGCTTTTTATTACTGATGAAAAAGGAAATGTGATTGGAGAAACACAAAGACAACCATTTGTAAAAGGTGAAAGTAAAATCAATAGAAACGTGAGCAAGTTAACGGCAGGCACCTACGTAGTTCACTGGCGAACCAATGAATTGTTTTTGGCTGAAAAGTTTACTGTTGTTAAATAAGAGCTGATGCGCTAATTGCTCAACCGCTGCCTAACCACTTCAAACAAAACCACGCTTGCAGCGGCTGATACGTTTAGTGAATCTAACTCCTCCTGTATAGGTATTTTAACAAGGTAATCGGCAGCTTTAAGTAAATCGCGGGTAATACCGTTTTCTTCTGAGCCCATTATAATGGCAACGGGTTCTTTAAAATCCGCTTCGTAAATGTGTTCACTTGCTTTTTCGGTGCTTGCAAAAATCCTTACGCCCGATTGTTTTAAAAACTTAACAGCATTTAGCAAGTGCTGCCGGCAAACCGGTATTTTATGCAAAGCCCCTGCAGATGTTTTAACGGCATCGGCATTAATTTGTGCAGAGCCTTTTTCGGGAATTATTATTGCATCTACACCGGCACACAATGCACTACGCGTCATAGCGCCAAAGTTTCTTACATCGGTTATATGATCACAAATTAACAGCAATGGCACCTTGCCCTTTTCAAACAACGCGGGCAGTATGTCTTCTATGTTATGGTAAGTAATCATAGAAATAAAAGCCACCACGCCCTGGTGATTGCCCCTTACCATACGGTTTATTTTTTCGGGAGGCACGGGCTTGTAGGTAACCTGGTTTTTTTTGAGCAGCGTGCGCAATTCATTCATTAACGGGTTGCTTATGCCCTGCTGTATAAAAATGCTTTCTATTTCCTTGCCTGCTTCCACAGCTTCTATAACTGCGCGCGTGCCATATATTAAATTCGTTTTTTCTGTTTGTGGTCTCATGTGTCAGTCTCTGGTATCTATTCGTCCCTGTCTCCAGCGGTCAACAGCCATGTACCATACAGGCTCATAAGATTGCTGACGTTCAAGTTCAAAATCATTATCGGTAAAAGGGTTGCTTATTCTTTTAAAAGTAAAGGACAGGTTTCCGTAACCGGGTGTATATGCGTATTCCCAGTATTCTTTTTCGTCACTTACATACACCACCTGTGGTTTGCCAAAAACAAGATAAATCATTCCGCGGTCTGTTTTCCAGCCTTGAAGGTACGAAGTAAAAAAACGGTTTGCATCCTGCATCCTCGAATAATATTCAAGCAATAATCTTCGTGCGCGCTCGCGGTTGCCGCTTAGCTCAACCCAAAAATTATCTACCGCTTCCTTTTTATCGGTAGCAGTTTTTAGTTTATCGTATTCTTTGTTGGAAGTGATGTAACGCAATCCATCTATAAGTTGGGTGGCATGGGTTACCAACGGAAAATCATCATCAAAATAAAACAGTGTTAATCCTTTTAACAAAGTACTGTCATATTGAAAATGATAAATGCCCGGAAGGGGAGCTGAAAAATTCTTCAACTCATCATCCGTTACCATTTTAGAAATGCTTGACGTGTAACTGAATTTGTTTTCTTCCATCATCACAAAAGGAGGCCTGGCAACAGGATAATCTTTATTAAAATATCTTAAATACAAATTTTTGTTTGCCTCATTACCCGTTACAGAAACACGTGCAGCAGGTGTAATATGTGTCCCGAAAAAGGGAAGCCCCGCATTGTTATCGGTTACAAAAAAAGTTTGGGGTGATTGTGCCGCTTTGTCAAACAACAAAAAATCTTCTTTAAGCACATTGCGGTTTAAATCGCGCAGCGCAAAATTCAATACCCCTTTTTGTGATTTTAGTTTCAGCAAAAAATTTTTGTACAGCACCACAGTTGAATCCTGCCTGTATTCAGGAGAAAAAATAAAAGAGGCGCTGTCAACTATTGTTTTAGTGGTAAAATCGGGGTAGGAATTTACAATCAAATAAAGCCTTGAGGCAAAAGCATTGTTCTCGTCTTTTTTAAACAAGATATCTTTAAGCGGCAGCCTCAAATACAAAACAGTAGAATCGGCACTGCGGTGTTCAACCACATACTGCGGGTTTAGCTGCAAACGTGTAGTGTAATATTTATCAGCCACATTTTTATTGCTGAGCTTGCCGGAGCGGCATGCAGCAAAAAACGCTGCACACAAAACAATAAACATAAGTTGCTTAATCACTGCTGACTTCATTGGCGCGTTCTACTAATGTGGGTGGTAACGATTTGGTTGCTTTTGCACCAAGGTCTTTCATTTTTTGTGCACGGTTTACAAGGTTGCCTGTGCCCTCATACAACTTTTTCATGGCTTCGGTATAATCTGCTTTGGCGCTGTCCATTTTTTTGCCAACGTTGGTAAGGTCTTCAACAAACGCATGTAGTTTATCATACATCTTCCCTCCTTCTTCGGCTATCAGCAGTGCGTTTTTAACCTGCCGCTCCTGCTTCCATATTGAAGCAATGGTGCGCAAGGTGGCAAGCAAGGTGGTGGGACTTACAATTACAATTTTTCTGTCCCAAGCAAAGTTGTACAAATCGGCATCAGCCTGCAGCGCCAAACTAAATGCAGATTCCATGGGCATAAACAACAACACAAAATCGGGCGAATGGTAACCGGCAGCCGTCTGGTAATTTTTATCGCTTAACAGTTTTATGTGGCTGCGTACAGAGTCAACATGCTGTTTCGAAAAACGCTCCCTTTGCTCATCCTCTGCAGTGGCAACGTAACCGTTATACGCCACAAGCGAAACCTTAGAGTCAATAATCAAATGCTTTTGATCGGGCAAAAACACCACCACATCAGGCTTTATCTTTTCACCGTCCACATTGGTGGTAACCACCTGTGTTTTGTACTCATGGTCTTTAATTAAGCCCGATGATTCTAATATTTTCTCCAGTACCAGCTCTCCCCAGTTGCCCTGCATTTTGTTATCCCCTTTAAGGGCAGTGGCAAGGTTGTTGGCATCGGTGCTTAATTGCTTATTTAAATCAAGGAGGTTTTTTATTTGTTCTTTTAATGATATGCGCTCTGTTGATTCCGCTTTATAAGTCTTCTCTACCTTCTCTTCAAAATCTTTTATTTTCTCTTTAAGCGGATTTAAAATAACATCCAGGTTATTGCGGTTTTGCTCGGTAAACTTCTGCGATTTTTCTTCTAATATTTTATTGGCAAGGTTTTCAAATTCTTTCTGGAATTTTTGTTGCAAATCGTTTACTTCTTGCTTTTGCTCAAGCAATTTCTGATTAAGGTTTGTCAGTTCAGTACTCAGCCTTGAGTTTTGTATAGAATAGGTGTTTACTTTTTCGCGCTCGGTGGTTAGCAGGCTATCCGTTTTTCTGTAATCGTCAGCAGCTTTTTTCAATGCATCTTCTGCAATGCTTTTTTGTTTATCAAGTTGTGTGTAAGATTCAAGCGTAATGTAAGCAGGCAAAGACGATTTTGATTTTATAAGCCATGCAATGATGCCTCCAAGCACTGCCCCCGCAATAAGAAAAACTATTTCCATTTATATAATAATGAGTTGCGGTAAAGGTAAAAAATGTTTGGAGGCTTAGATTAAGTATATTAAGCTAATTCATGAAAGCCGTAAATAATGGTTATTCATTACCTCTCATAGCTTTATAAATCTTTACCGCTGCCATCATCAATAACATAAAAGCAGCCATACTAACGGCAAGGTAAACAACGTTCAGCTCCTGCCTAATCATTACCAGCAGGACTATAGATACAAGCAAAACAGTAGGTACCTCATTCCATACTCTTAATCGTGAGCTGGTGTATTTAAATACCTTGTTTTTTTGCTGAGCATACACAAGGTGAAGAGAAGTGTGATACAAGAGAAGCAATAACACACAAATAAGTTTAATGATCATCCAGCCGGGTAGCTGCCCAAAGGAATGAAGCAGCCACAATCCTATAACAACGGTAAGGATAGCCGATGGCAGCGTTATGCCAAACAGCAGCCGTTTTATCATCAGGTTAAACTGATGTTGCAAAATGCTTTTTTCCGGTTCGGGTTTGGCGTTTGCTTCGGTATTGTAAACAAACAAGCGGCAGAGGTAAAACATACCACTGAACCATGTTACAATAAAAACAATATGAAAAGCTTTTAAATAAAAATAGAACATACGCTTAAAACTATTGCAAAGTAAACACAATGCATTTTAAAACATGACACCCCCACCCCATTCAAAAAAATCGGCTTTGGCAAAGTGTGTTTTAAGATTAAATGCTGCAAAATATCTTTTTTTAACATGATACCTCAAACCCAAGCGCTGGTAAAGAATGCCATCGTCCGTCAGCTGCGAATAAACATAAAAGCCCTGCTGCACAAGCATAGTCAGGTTGCCCATTTTAAAACTGTAAGATGCATTAACTCCTGGTCTGAAAGGGGTAAAATCATCAGTTATTGCACCGCGGTTGTCAAGCCGTTGCGTAATGGATGGGTCATGCAGTAAATCAACACCCAAGCCATACGCGCTTACAGGTTTAAACTGCCGCATGGCTAAAAGGGATAATTGTGTAATAAAAAAATCGGGGCCAATGGCGGGATAGTTTTGTTTAACACCAAATACCAACGCAATGGATTTTTCCCATTTTTTACTTACTGATTGCTCAACGTTTCTTTCAATAGGTTTTTTATCTCCGCCACTAAAACGGTAGCAGATATTGGCAGTGGCAAGGTTAATTCCTAAGTTGGGTGTAACCACACTGCCATTGCTGAAATGCGTTACTCCAATGCCAGCCGATAAATAATTTTTATCAGCAATTCTTTTTCTTACAAAAAAATTAATGCATGGTGTTGAATTAAACCCAGAGCCAATGGCTGCGTTTTTATAGTTGTCGTATTGCGTGTATTTTTTAGTAACGTAACCTACACCCCATCCAAACTGCAACCCAAATTTTGTTTTGTGCCTCTTAGTAAAATTAACATCAAAAAAAGGAACAAGTGCATGCGCATTCCCCAGCATATCGGCATTACCTGTTTGAAGGAATATATACTTTAAACCCAATGAAGGATAATTATAAAACCTGTGCCATGCCTGACTGCCATTGGTAAAAATTCCGGCAGATACATCAAAACCCAACAAGTGATTTTGCTGCAACGGTACCAATGAGGGTCTGTGGGCAATTAAAAATCCTCCATGCAATCGTGCATCAATAAAATAACTGCCTGCAGTGGAGTCAGGCTGGGCAAAGGCACCCAAAGAAATGGTTAAGAGTAACAGAGTTACAAAGGGTTTTATCCTTTTGTAAATTGCATCAGTAATTATTGATGGTAAATACATATCTGTCTGTTAGTTCACGCTGCGCCCTGCAAGGCTTATTCCCTTTCGCAAAATTTTTAAATCGTTTAGCCAATTGTATTCTTTGGCGTAAAAAAGATTAAGGCGTTGTGCTGCATCTTCAGATGGCATAGCATCTTTAACAGCATCAGTGGGTGATAGCACTCCTCTTTTTATGTTGTTCTTTAATTGCGAGCTTAGTTTAACGCTCACCCAACTGTATTGGCCTGTAAAAACTAAAAACCAGTTTCTGATAAACCCCAAAAAATCTTTCACCATAAAAATTAAAACAGGCAGCAATGGAATCATAATTACACATGCCAGTAAATCAAACAACCTTTTGTTACGCACACTTTCGGGGTTTGATAAAGCATTTACATCCACAAAATACAAATCGCCATTATCGTTAATGCTGTTGCTGCCAATAATAAACATGCTTTCGGGCGGTGCTATTTTATACTCAACATTCCTGTTATTGGAATTGAGCATAGAGGAAATTATCTGCTGAGATGAAAAATCGCGCGCACTAAAAATTACTTCATCGGCTTCGTAAATATTAAGCACTTCATTAATCTGGCTTACATCTCCCAACCGGTAAGATTTTAATTCATCGGGCAGTTGCTGCTGTGCGCAAATCAATCCTATAAAAGAAGTGTTGCTGCCCGCCAGTTGTAATAATGATAAAATACGTTGCGCTTCCTGCGGTTCAGCCACCAGCACAGTTTTCTTTTTAATGCTATTGGCAAGCGCAAACTTTTTATTGCCTGTAAATGATAAAACAAACCGAAGCAATATTAAAGCAAGCATTGCCCATAATGTGCCTATTAATATTAATGCCCTCGAAAACCTGAATTGCTCATTTAACAATGCATACCCAACCAATATGATGATGGTGCCGGTTGCAAGCCCCCTTATTATTTTTAGCAGTTGTACCGGTCTGTCGTAGCCACCGCTAAAGTAAACGCCCGTAATCCATACCAATACGTAAGCAGGTACAAACACACGCATGTATATAAGCGGGTAATGCAATTGTTTTACGTTTATCTCCCAATAGTTTTTTAGAACATAAAAGCCGCCAAAAATCAGCAGAAAATCTAACAGGGGCAGCAAGGCTTTATCTAAAAACCGCGCTACAATGGCAGCACCCGCACGCAGGTAAACTGCTATATTAATCAGTACTGAAAACGTGTGCGCATTGCTTTGAGAAAAATGTTTTTTAGCAAAAATTACCATGGCTTTATAAAACACCAGCACATAATTTACGCTACTCTTTTTGGTGCTTTCGCCTTTGTAATGAATAATTTTAGTTTCGGGGAAGTAATAGTTTTTGTAACCGCCTTTGGTAATACGATAGCTGAGGTCAATGTCTTCGCCATACATAAAAAAATCTTCGTCAAGCAAACCTACCTTATCTAATGTTGCTTTACGCATGAGCATAAAAGCACCCGACAGTACATCCACCTGGTGTGTTTTGTTTTTATCTAAATACCCCAAGTGATATTTGCCAAACGTTTTTGACTTTGGAAATAATGCCGATAAACCAAATATTTTGTAAAAGGCTACAGCAGGCGTTGGCAACCCTCTTTTACTTTCAGGCAAAAAATTTCCTTTACCGTCAATCATGTGCACACCTAAACCTCCGGCATTGGCATGTGTATCCATAAATGCGCATACTTTACTAAAAGTATCTTCTTCAACAACCGTATCGGGGTTGAGCAGTAAAATATACTCGCCTGTACTTTGTTTTATTGCCTGGTTATTGGCAACGGCAAAACCCGTGTTGATTTTGTTTTCAATTAAAATTACTTCCTGGAATTTTTCCCTTACCATTTCGCAACTTCCGTCAACACTGTTGTTATCCACTACAAAAACTTCGGCACTTATACCTTGCATTGCCTTGCGTACAGAAAGCAGGCACTGCTCCAGGAAGTACTTAACATTGTAGTTTACTATGATGATGGATAACTTCAAATGCGGGATTAAGGGATTAGGTGATTAAGTAATTAAGTAATTATGTTATTTATTGATTAAGACAATGCATTTTATAGAACACAAAACTTACAACGCTAAACTTCCTTCTCCACCAAATACTGATTTCTGTTTTGCGCATTGCGGGCAACCAACTCGGCTAGAAACCCTGCAAGAAACAATTGTGTTCCTAAAATCATGCAGGTTAGAAGTATGTAAAACGAAGGGCGGGCAGTTAAGCGCGTGGCAGGCACAATGTTAATTACATGATAAATTTTTTCTAACCCCAAATACAATGCACCTGCAAACCCTATTGCAAACATAAGCGTGCCCAGTGTACCAAATAAGTGCATGGGTCTTTTACCAAACCTTGATACAAACATGATGGAAAGCAAATCCAAAAAACCATTTATGAACCGCTCCCACCCGAATTTTGTTTGTCCGTATTTACGCGCCCTGTGCTCAACTACCCTCTCTCCTATTTTTTTAAATCCTGCCCACTTTGCAATTACCGGAATATAGCGGTGCATTTCGCCATACACTTCTATAGACTTTATAACAGATGATTTGTAAGCCTTTAAACCGCAGTTAAAATCGTGCAGTTTAATGCCACTCATCCATTGTGTAATACCGTTAAAAAACTTACTAGGAATGGTTTTGCTTATCGGGTCATGTCTTTTCTTTTTCCATCCGCTAACCAAATCAAAACCACCTTCAGTAATCATCTTATACAAACCCGGTATTTCATCGGGGCTGTCCTGCATGTCGGCATCCATGGTTATTACTACTTTGCCAACGCAAGCCGTAAACCCTGTTTGCAAGGCGGCTGATTTTCCATTGTTGCGCTTAAACTTTATGCCGCGCAAATTTTTATTACCTGCTGCTAATTTCTCTATAACCCCCCATGTATTATCTGTGCTGCCGTCATCTATAAATATTATTTCGTAACTAAAATTATTTTCAGTCATCACTCTCTCAATCCATGCCGCCAGTTCGGGTATAGATTCATCTTCGTTATAAGACGGAACCACAACAGAAATATTTTTTTCTTCTTTCATTTTAATCATTATGCCTATGAAATCCTTCAGGCTTATTTCTTTTAAAAATTGCGGCTGTAATTAACGATACCAATATAGCGCCTATTGTTTTATTGAAAAAATCGCTGGAGCAAACAGTTTTAACATCAAGGCGTTTATAGCTTTCGAGTGTGGTTTCAAAAACCGAGCTGCCTATCAGTCCTTTCAATTCCGATTCCATCTTTTTTAAGTTATCAATATTCTCAGTCTTAAACGACTCTATAAGGTTGGCATCAAACACTTTTAAAAATATATAAATAAGCAGTGCATGAAGCATTGCCCCTGCTATACCCGTAAATGTTCCCACATTCCAGGCTTCGCCATAAGTCATAAATCCTTCCAACTCATTTTCGCGATAGGCTTTGGTACTCACACAAATAACCACAACCGGAATCCATGCCGCCAGCCAGGATGAATTACCAAGCGGATTTACACCCAAAAAATAAAGCAACAAAAAAACAGCAAAGCACCCTGTACCGCTAAGCGCACCGTAGTTGAGTGAGTGTTTTATCATAAATGTTTAAAGCCTTGTAAAAGGCGCGCTAAAGTAACAGTAAGTGGTAAGAGAAAAAAGTCGAAATTGAAAAGAAAGAAAAAGCGCAAAGTAAGAACTACAAAGTACATAAAGTTGCGCGCTCAAAACCAAGTATCTCAACTCCAAACTCCACACTTATTTGCAACCAAGCCATCCTTTGCCCTATATTTGCGCCCGGGTAAGTCTTATACGACCAGCTCCCGTGAACCTCCCCAGGGCAGGAATGCAGCAAGGATAAATGGTTGTAGCGGTGCGATGTAAGTAGCTTACCCATTTTTTATTTACTTATAATTAGTCGGCAGTTCTTTTGCTTCTTAATGGTTTATATTTTCAGGCTATCAATTTCAGCAATACATAATATTACAATTTGTGAATAAAAAAATTATTGCAAACTATTGCCGTTTAAATTTGTGTGTAGTATGTTTGTGTTTTCAAAAAAAGAAGAAATTAAAATAGTTTTCATAGGTTAGTTTAGGTTAGTAAAGTCCTCTGTTGTGAAACATGGGACTTTCATTTTTTTATAACCTTTATAAAACAATCAGGTGGCGGGCTTAGAATCTTTCCTTCCAAAAATATTTGCCCTGCTTTCGGTTCCCTTAAAAAGCCTTTCTATGTTTTTTTGGTGTGTAACCAAAACGAGTATGGCAACAGCCATAGAAAAAATGTTCATGGTTTTAACCGTTTCGCCAAACCACAGCATAGTAATAAACGGAAAGCTTAATGCAGTAATCATAGACCCAACCGAAACATAACGGGTGGTAATAAATACTACAATAAAAATGCCTATACAAATTAAAGCAGCCGGGGGGTTTACACCCCAAACTATACCCAACAAAGTTGCCACTCCTTTACCACCCCTAAAACCCACATACACCGGAAAAATATGCCCAAGCAATGCAGCTATACCCAGTGTTAGTTTAAAATTTATAAACTGTTGTGTATGCGGAAGGTAATCGCTAAAGTAGGTAGCCAGTTGCACTGCAAACCAGCCTTTAAGTATATCCATAATTAAAACCGGAATACCCGCTTGTGGTCCCAATACCCTAAAAGTATTGGTAGCTCCTGCATTGCCACTGCCATATTCGCGCACATCTATTCCCCAAAAAGCCTTACCTACCCACACGGCAGAGGGTATGGCTCCCAGTAAATAAGCTGCAATAAGTAAAGTAACGTTCTCTACAGTTATCATTAGCGAGGGGCTAAAAATATTTAAAACAACTTTTGGTGCGTAAAATTATTCGTTACGGGCTGTTATTTTTTCAACAGCTCTATACAAGTCCTACAGCCAGTTTACGGCTTATTTTTAACTTTGCACGCTTAAAATAATTTGAGTAATGAAGGTTTATTTAGATAATGCAGCCACCACACCTGTTCACCCTTTGGTTGTAGAAGCAATGATGCCTGTTTTGGCAAACCAGTTTGGTAATCCGTCATCAATACACGGTTATGGGCGCGAGGTGCGTTCGCTTATTGAAAAAGCGCGTAAAACTGTGGCGCAATTACTCAACTGTGCCCCTTCTGAAATATTTTTTACATCGGGCGGTACAGAGGCCAACAACACTGCCATACGATGTACCATTACCGACCATAACGTTAAACATGCCATTACCTCTAAAATTGAACACCATGCCGTAACGCATACCTTGGAGGATTTAGAAAAAAGAGGAATTATTAAACTGAGTTACGTTAACATAGATGATAAAGGAAGAGTTGATTTATCAAACCTGGAAAACCTGCTTAAAGAAAACGGCAAAACATTTGTTTCTTTAATGCATGCCAATAATGAAATTGGCACTACCACCAACATGCACAGCGTTGGCGAACTGGTAAGAAAATACGATGGCATATTCCATTGCGATACTGTACAGACTATGGGTCACTTTAAACACGATTTAAAAAACACACCGGTTGATTTTGTGAGCTGTGCAGCGCATAAATTTCATGGACCCAAGGGTGTAGGATTTATGTATATAAACAGCCGCTTAAAAATACATCCGTTTATTACAGGTGGCGCCCAGGAAAGAAATATGCGAGGAGGCACCGAAAACGTTTATGGCATTGTTGGTCTTGCCAAAGCACTGGAGCTTTCTTATCAAACAATGGATGAGGATAAGCAATACATTACCGGTTTAAAAAATTATATGATTGACAAAATCAATAATGAAATACCGGGCGTAAACTATAATGGCGATGTGGGCGAAGAAAGTTTATATACAGTTTTAAATGTTTCTTTCCCTCCTACCGATATAGCCGAAATGCTTTTGTTTAATTTAGATATTGCCGGCATAGCCGCTTCGGGTGGCAGCGCTTGCAGCAGCGGCAGCCAGGTGGGCTCGCATGTGCTTACGGGCATTGGCAGCAACCCCGACAGACCGGCAGTGCGTTTTTCTTTCAGTAAGTTTAATACTAAAGATGAAATTGATTTTGTGGTTGAAAAACTTAAAGAACTTTTTGCAGTGAAGGTTTAGTTAGTCCGCAAAATTTTTACACAACTTTAGCTTTGCAACAAATTTAATAATCTTACGTGTTTTTAAGCAACATAAAAACATGTTTGTGTTAGATGCCTGCTCATAAATATGTTTTCAAATATGCCATAAAACAGAGCTTTTCTTACACTTTTTTGCACCCCTTAAATGAAGAAAAGTGTTTAAAATCGATAATTTGAAGTTTAGAATTGCCAATTTGAAGTTTAGAAACGATATTTCTAAATTTAGTTTTGCCGATTTGAAGTTTAGAAAAGATGTTTCTAAATTTAGTTTTGCTTTTTTGTTACTGCAATTGGGTTTAATTGAATTTAGTTTCCCGGTTTTTAAATTTAGTTTTTCCAAAATGGTGTTTAAAAAAGATATTTTTAAATATGGTTTTGTTTAAATCAAACATCAAAACCCGAAAACTAAATTTAGTTTTACTAAAACCATGTTTAGCAAAAGCATTTTAAAGTTTCATTTTTACTTTTTTAAACACTATTAGCCTAAAAGTAAACTTTACTTTTGTTAAACTAAACACCAAAATTGCATTTTTAAATACCGTTTTTGTAAAACAAAGTGCCTTTAAATAAAAAGTAAATGCAGGTATTTTAGTTTTAAGCACAAAAACTTCAGCTAAAAACTTCTGAACCCTAAGATAAAACCCCTAATGCGTAACCACCACCTTTTGGTAGCTCATATTATTATTGTTAATGAGTTTAGCTAAATAAATGCCAGGGGCAATGGGTGAGTTAAATTTGTATTGATTGCCTGCAAAATCATCTTTTAAGATTAAGTTCCCTTGGGGGTTGTAGAGTTCGAAATATGATGTGCCTTTAACCACATCTGTAGAAAGTAAAAGCAGTTGTTCATTTGGCACAGATGGATTTGGTTTAACTGAGAAGGAAGTTTTCTTCGACAATCTTGAAGTATGCGCATGAACATTAAACGCTTGCTGAACTGATTTATAGACATGATTTGCCTGATAGAAAACTGCATTTTGAAACGAGGCATAATTGGTATTACCCTGAAGTTCACGTTTAGTACCAATATTGGTTGGTTTAACCCAACCTTCCATAGAATAAAAACCGCTTCTTACATCATTTGTAGAAAGTGAAATGCCTTGGTCACTATAACTAAAAGCAAAGCCGGGAGTACATCCATTAGGTGCAACAAACGGATGATTTCCGGTTCCTATGGGCCAATTGGTAACTTCCCAATTTTCAGGTTGAGATGACACAGGTTGTGTCGGATCATTAAAATAAGCATTACGATTCTCAAAATCACCATTCATTAATGCATTTACATTGTAAAAATCGGTGCTATTAATATATACATCATCTATATAAACCAATACGCCTTTTACTCTTTCTGCATCTACTTGTGTTCCTGCCGTTCTCAATCCAATTTCAATTATGCCTTCTTCAATTCTGTTTCCGTTGGCATCAAGTAAAAGTACAACAATATGTTGCCAGCCATCATCGCCAACTATATCCTCATCGTATAAATAATGCCAGGTGGCTCCGCCATCTGTAGATACTCGCGCAAATTTTCTAAACCCTGTTGGAAGTTGTGCCGGAGGAGGCGGATTATTGGAATTGTTTATATAATCTACTCCATGACCAGTAGTGCCATAAGACTGTACCTCTCTGCCTGTATAGCTATCTTTTATCCAAAAAGATAAATAAACATTTTCTGCGTCAGTTGGAGTTACGGTAATTAATTGTTTGGCAATATCACTTGCGCGCCAATCATTAACATCGGCAGGAGATAGATCAAGTGTAGTAAGTGTAACGTTAGTAATTCCAATTTCGCTAAAGTTTATTGGGAAAGGTAAATTTACATTTGTGTTATCTCTTCTTATTTCATCATCAAGAATATTGGCAGTACGTCCAAAATTCCAAATGTTTACCATACTGCGTCCGGCATCGGGAGGTTGATTTCTGTATTTATCAGAGCACAAACGAGTGTCAAACCATAGTGCCTGGTTTTGTGTAATAATTTTTGCATTAAGCGAAGTAGGTGTTCCGTTAGCAATATCTTCATCAGTTGCCGATGTTATAACAGCTATAGGAGTTTCGCTTAGTGCATCAAAGGGTATTGCCTGGCATTTATTAGGAGGATCGGCAGTTGTGTTTTCTCCTATTTGTATGTAATCGTCTCCTTGCGGAAATGGTCCATAAAATTTGTATGTATAATGCTGCCTGTTAGCGCTTGTTATTTTATTATGTCCTTCCCTGCCCGAGCAGTTGTGTGCAAACCAGTCAAGATCATCGTGACCTAAATATTCTGTTAAGTGCTCGTAGGTGCTAAAGTAGTTATTATCTATTCTAAGAACAGGATAAAGGTAGGTGTATAAATAAGTTTGGTTAACCGGGTTAATATCAGGGTAAACAAAGTCAATATTGTTTTGCGTCCTATAAAAAGCATTAAAATATATATGTGTTTGGGTGCCACCTACATCCCAAAAAGTATAAGGTTCTGTACATCCGGGGTTTGCGTTATTATACATTGGGTTATAAACATATGAATCGTTGTTATGCATGTGTATGTTTTCTCTAACGCTACGCTGGCTAAACGTATTATTATAAATAAACATAGATATGCGTCCAGACGAGTTATCTATATCATGCTTGTTCTCTGAAAAAATGTTGTTGTGTATATGCGCAATTTCATCGGGGCGATAAAAATTAAAGAAATTTAAATTTGTTGGATCAGGATAATATTTTTCATGCCTCCCGCTGCCCACATACAAGCCATAAGCATTGCCATTGGCTATGCAATTGTGCACATAGTTATGATGGAAATAAAAATTACCTGCTACATCAGGATCCCAACACTCCTGAGGGCTTACATCATTTCCCGGATTGGATTTTACCATATCCCTTACCATGCAACCAGCCGCCCTAAAACCGTATATTTCACAATATGCCACCTCACATTCATTACCTAAAACCATAATGCCTCCGCTCATGCCTTCATGTGTAGGCAGTATGTTAGTTGCATCATTGGGGTTGCACCCATCGCGCCATACGTAAGTAAAGCGGTGGTCGTTTAAGGTAGTGGTAGGTCCGTAAAGGCAAATGTTGAAAAAGCGCGCATAATCATTTAATTTAAAAGCATAGGCAAAATCCTGGTTACAACTCATAGATGGTTGGTACATA